>Ga0123353_10000214_pt1 | contig 73027 bp, 68 predicted proteins | sample TergutLab28metaG_3_FD_92763 | JGI IMG/M metagenome (GOLD analysis project Ga0123353, IMG submission 92763) | Labiotermes labralis P3 segment gut microbial communities from Petit-Saut dam, French Guiana - Lab288 P3 | ecosystem: Host-associated > Arthropoda: Insects > Digestive system > Gut ... | reverse complement strand
TCCACACCCATCTGTACGCTTTTTTGCTGTTTTTCGTTCTTTCCTACACAGATAGTTTATCATATTTTGCCGGCTTTTGCTATGCTTCCAAGGTTTTTCGGTTCTTAAGTATCGCCTACATAGTTGCCCCATTATTATTCCCCAATTCTGTATCGGCATAGTCCACTTCTTTGTAATTTCTTGAATTGACAAGTAGATTGACTTCTTCAAGGAATCATCGGACGGGAACACTGTCTTGGTTTTAGTGTATTTACGGAGCATACGGTGGAAACCTTCAACAGCGTTAGTTGTGTATATGAGCCGCCTAACTTCGTCAGGATACTTGAAGTATGCAGAAAGAGATGCCCAGTTATCTTCCCATGACTTTGCGATTTGCGGATATTTTTTGCCCCACTTATCCTTAAATTCCTCAAGGTGATAAAGCGCATCATCCTCGGATGGGGCTTGGTATATGGATTTCAGGTCAGCCATTACCGCCTTCAAATCCTTGTATGACACGTATCTTGTCGAGTTCCTTATTTGGTGGATTATTCATAGCTGTTGTTCAGTTTTCGGGAAAGCCGCTTCTATTGCGGATGTAAAGCCGCTGAGATTGTCGCGGCAGGTTATCAGGATATCCTCAACACCACGGTTGCGGAGTTCGTTACACACAGAAGCCCAAAAACTCGCGCTTTCATTCTCGGTTATCCACATGCCGAGTATCTCTTTCCGGCCTTCCATATTTATGCCAAGGACGGTATAGAAACACTTGTTGACGACTTTTGCGTCCTTCTTTACCTTGTATACTATACCATCCAGAAACACTATCGGATAGATTTTGTCAAGTGGGCGCGACTGCCATTCCTGTACCGCCGGAAGTACCTTGTCGGTTATACGGCTTATCAGTGCAGGGGATGCGTCAATGCCGTATATATCACGTAAATAGTCTTCGATATCACGGGTTGACATGCCTTTGGCATACATTGCAACTATCTTATTTTCCAAACCGTCCGACTTGTTTTGATGCTTTTCTATCAACTGTGGCTCAAATTCGCCGTTTCTGTCCCGCGGTACCTTGATTTCAGCCTTACCCATCTGCGTTTGGATTGTCTTTTTGTTGTAACCGTTTCGGCTATTGCCTGATAAATCACCCAGTGGGCTGTGCTTGTCGTATCCTAAATGTTCATCCATTTCCGATTCAAGCATTTCTTCAATCGTGCCTTTGAAAAGCTGCTTCAGAAGGTCTTGGATGTCTTGCATACTCTCGCATTCTTTGGCCAACAGGCCTACGAGTTCTCTCGCTTTTTCGTTCATTGGTAACATCTCCTTTGTGGATATTATTACCAATTACACGTAAGCCTAAACGTCCTCTTTAATACGGCGGTTTACATGTTCAATGAGTATTCGAAACCTCACTTTATCGGCATCCAAGAAGTCCTCCATCAAAAGCTTCTCTACCTGATGAGCAAAATCAATCTTTGTTCGCCGTTCAAGCGCCTCTACACGTCGCCAACCTTTCAGAGGTTGAGTAAAGACGAAAATGGAACAAGTGCCCTCGCGTATGTATTCGTAATCTTCCGCGCCTCTTTCCCCGGCTTCTTTCATACCTCGGAAGCATATGATGCTATGTAATCATGTAATTTATATACTATCCTTTATAGCACCCCGGATTTCCGACCGATATGCAATCGCAGTTTATGGCAATGCAATGCATATCGTCGGGCAGCAGCGAAATAAAGGAGACAATTTTTGAGGAACGTGATAAACATATTGAACAATTAAGAAAAATGGGCGCGGATATAAAACATGAGAAGGGTGCGTCGTTATCTGTCATAAACGGCGCGGAGCGGCTTACGGGCGCTGTGGTTGAGGCAACGGACCTGCGCGCCGGGGCAGCTTTGATTTTGGCCGGGCTTGCCGCGGAGGGGGAGACAATAATAAAAAATTCCGAACATGTCGAACGGGGTTACGAGAAAATAGAGGTTGCGCTGTCAGGATTAGGCGCGGAAATAAAATTAAGGAATTTAAATTAGGAAAAAGGGCGAACACAGTTCGCCCCTACATAATAAAGAAATCAGTACTATTCCTCACGTCTCATTTCTATTTCCAGCAAGGTTTTTAAGTGCGCGGCGTCACCTGCCGAAACGTTTCTAAACCCGAAAGCCCCGCAACGGCATTTTTTATGCGTTGTGCCGTCTATTACGAAAGCAAAGCCGCCCGCGCATTTTGGGTTACAATTAGCCTGGTTGCAATTCCAGCTGTTATTGATTATTCTATCACGCAGATTATCAGGCAGAGCGTTTACGGCGTCCATATATTCCCCGATATGCTCCAGATTGAGCTTGATGTTTAGATCATCCTGCTCCGCTTTCAACGTCATTAACACCCGTTTGCTTTTTACCCCCGTATAAGTGCTGTTCCAATCATTGCGCATGAAACCCATCGTTTTAACGGCAGCTTTTGCTTTTCCGCCAACGCATTCATCAAACATTTCCGCAATCTTGCGATTGTTGCCATTTAAAGCATTGTGCATAGACCCGACGCGTAGTTTAGGTTCCTTTACCGTTTCCGAAACCAGAATATCCGGCATCATCATATAGAAATAGGCATTGTTCCTGCGCAAGTCGCCTTTGCCGATAACCGATTGGGCGTCAGACATGGATTTCAGCGCCGTAATCAACGCGCGGCAATCGGGATAGCCGATTGTCAGCTCGTCCCCGTCCTTAATGGTTTTTGTAAAACCGTCGATTTCAAATCCGTATTCGGTAAGCTTACCTAAGACCTCGGGCATTTTAACAAGCTTGACGTTTTTAGCGGCGGCAATTAAGTCTTTTCCACTCACGGACAGCGTCATATCGGCGTTAAGCCGCCCCGCCGCCCCCAGAATAAGCAATATATGCGGCACACGCTTGAACCCTTCGTGTGATTTTAAATAAACCGTGTTCGTAGGATTTTCTTCTACGGCATCAACAAGCGGCATTCCAAAATCTGCGGGGTTATTCATTACGTCTGTGTACAAACTTCGCATAAGCCGCATAAGCGCAAGAAAGCCGTCATGGAATTCCCCGGCGTCCAGTGTGTGCATGAAACGCGGATGGACATTCATCGTCTTAGGCTCGTCCGCAAGATTTCGCAAGTAATTCCGCGCGATTTCCTGTATGTAATATTTCATTGGTGATACCTCCTTTAATGGCTTTTTGCCTTATCTTTATCAGCGTTTTAACGCATTCAAGGGCTTCGCCGCCGGGATCCGTAAACGCCATTGCGGAATTGCATATGTTTTGCGTTTCCCCGGGCTGCAACTGCCGCGGCAGTTCCCGCATACATTCACGTTCGCCCATGCAACCTCTCTCATACGCCCGTCAATTGGGAAATCCTCATGTTCACCGCTGAAATCGCTGTCACTGTCAGACCAGATAGTCCAGGGGCCGGGCATTTCCGCGGTACCGTCAAGCCAGATATAACACACCGATTTGTCTTTGTAACCTACATTCCAAAAATTTTTGGAAGCCCATTCGGGCGGCATCCTCGATTTTTACATGTTCTTCGCAGTTACTGTTTTCAAACATATAAGCCCTCTTAAAATATAATGAATCGCTAGTCCATTGACCTAGTTAAAATTTAGTGTTCAGCGCTCAATTGCTTTCCATTAATAAGTAATTAATGCGCTGAACACCTTAAAATTTAACGCGGTCATTGGACTACGTTAATTCGATAACCCCGCCATTGGTGTTTAACGCGGATACTATTTTAAAAATTTCGTATCTTTTTCTAATAAATTAACCGATAAATAAGTCGGATTCAAATACAATAACCGCGTTTCCTGCAATTTTAACCTCAACGGGCTTATTATTCTCAATTTTAACAAGGACGTCCATCCGGCCCGCCCGTTTGATTGCTTCCCCTTGAACGGCCGTATAATGAAAAATGTTATTGTCATGCTTTACCAGCTTGTGATGTACCAAATATGCCCCCAATGGCCCATTGGCATTGCCCGTAACTGGATCTTCATTGATTCCGATTACGGGCGCAAACATTCTTCCGTGAATCAAAATATCGGAATCATTGATTGTAAACACGTAAAAACCATTGCAATCAATAGATTTACTGACCGATGCAAGCATATCCATATTAGGGGTTAAATTATGCAATGTATCATTGCTTTTGATACCTACCATAACCTTTGAATGGCCTGTCGATGCGATTTGAATGGGACAGCGGTCCCCTATAAGCTCATTTCTTCCGATATTTAGGGCGTTGATTATTTTTTCAACATATCCCTCTTCAATTTGCTCAAAGCTGATCGCGCCTTGCGTCATAACAATTTTGTAGTCATTATTTTCTTTTATTACATCAACAGGTAGAATCCCGACGCCGGTTTTATGGTATACGCGCGCCGTATCCATATTGTTTTCAACCGCTCTTGCGTAGTGTGCGGCTATTGTCGCGTGCCCGCAGATTGGTACTTCTTTGGAAGGGGAGAAAAACCGGACATGAACGTCGTAAGCCTGATCATCCGAACTAAAAACAAAAGCAGTTTCCGAATTGTTCAGCTCCCTGGCTATTTGCCGCATTTCATCCGCGGTCAAGCCATCCGCATTAGTTATGACACCTGCGGGGTTCCCGGCAAACATCTTCTTTGTAAAAGAATCTATTTGGTATAATTTATATTTTCTCATTAGTTTATTTCCTTACTCTTATTTTTTATACACGTATAGAAAACGTTCTCAAAATCGGCCTTGAAATTCTCTAAAGACGCAACAGCCCTGCGTACCTCGTGAAGGTTCTTGCGATTTATTTCAGTATCCAGCCATAATTTTAAGTACCCGTTTTCACCATATTTATCGCGAATATGCTCATAAGAGCGGGTAAAATGCTGTTCAAAACTAAATTCCGGATAATTATCTAAACTATATTGAATTATTCTTGTCAAAATTGTAATATATTCAATATCCCTATCCGCTTCTGAAACTATTTTTCCATATATGCTTCGCGGCTCATAGGAATTGGAAGCCCTATGGTCCTCGACAGCTTCGGACATAAGCCGTAATTCGTCATCAGAAAACCATTCTTTCAATTTGGTATCCAAAAGAAGCAAAGCCGCCGAAGTTTTTTCGTGATTTGTGCGTCCCTGGCTTAACCCTATGTCATGGTACGCCGCTATAATATATACTTTATTAATATCCAACGAATAATCGGACGCTATAGACAAACTATTTTTTATGACCCTGTTAACATGCTCAAGATTGTGGGCCTCATCGAATGATTCATATTTAGGAAGAATATTCTGCATAACGTAATTTACAATTTCATGCCTTATGGCCACATTTCCACCGCCTATTGAGTTCATTCATATATAAAATAATCCGTTTTTTTCTGTCCTCGGCACGATAACGGCAACCGTCACAAAGACCGATTCGTATTTATCAATATTATCTTTTCCGTTGGCGGGTCTCCGTTGGCTGCTTTCCGTTCAACGTATGCGTTCAGATGCCGGAAGAACTCCCGTGCGCCGTTGAAATCATCATGGCATATACGAAAAACAACGCGCCCGTGGCATGTCAGTTTTTTTCTATCCCTAAAAGTATAAATCGTCTTAGCGAGGCATTTCTCGCCATGACAATTCACGCATTTTATCAGCGAACTAAAGATACGCTCTGCGAGACGCGGATTGCTTTTTTCTATTTCATCAAGCATTTCTTCCATATAGTCAGCTTTCCGATGCCATGTTTCCGGCTTGCCATTATAAACGATATACCAATTAAGCTCATGGGAAAATTGGTCGCGGGTTACCCTGAACGCATATGAAACTCCGAAATCGGACGCAACATAAGTGATTTTATTACCGAATTTGTCAATTGTACGTTTGAATTTCAAAGGACGAAGAGATTTTAGAAATCCGTCTGTTTCAATTATTTCATTCCGAAATTCCTCGGGCAGAATCGATATGATTTCGTCGAACTTTGGTTGTACACTCGCTTTTTTTATATTGTCATCATGTGAAACAGCATTTTCGCTCTTTATCATACAGAACTTCCCCCGAATTATTTAAAATCAAACACTTGTTTCAACTAAAAAATCCGACCGGGGCTTATATGGCGCGCGGGTTTTGTAGCCCTGACGCGCAAGCCCGTCAAGCTTTATCAGCACAAGGTTGGTGTCCGCTTGCAATTCGGCGGCTATCATTTCTATGGAGTAGCCGTATCCCGCCGCTTGCAATATCGCGTCATCGTCGATCAGGACCTCGGCGGCGAATATATTCGCCTCGCGCTCGGGCCTCAGGCTCATATCATGAAACATAAAATCCTGTAAGGCCCCGGACTTCGCCCAATCCCTATGAAACCTGTCATGTCCTATCTCGTGAGCGCATACGGTCCGCTGATCGCGCTCGCAAAGGTTCGCGTTCAGGATAATGAACCTGTTCCGCGCGATGATCTGGTACATACCCTTCAGTTTTGTAAAACCGTTTTCGTAAAGGACATGTATACCCAAATCGTCCGCGATCCTGAAAGGGTCGCGCGATTGGCACAGCCGGACGATTCGCCGCGCTTCCTTTATAATTCTGTCGGTGGTGTCCATAATTAAACCCCGCTTATTCGGCGGCGACGGGCTGCTCCGCCTTCCGTTCCTGCCTTGCCCGGTAACGTTTCGGTGTATATTTCTTCTTGTTTATGTCCTTAGCAATCCAGTAGGCCTGCGTAATAGCTCTCATAGCCGCGTCCAGATCATCCTCGGACAAGCTGCCCCCCGCGAACATCCCGCTCAGCTCATCAGTAATTTCAGCAATTTTCTTCGCGCTCTTTGTGCCGCCTTTTTCATAGGCTTCGGCTACATAGCCCTCCTGCTCGGTCAGCAAGCTGTCTATACTAACGCTAAAATACTTGGAAAGCCTTGTAAGCTGTTCTGCGGACGGTAAGCTGTGCCCCTGCTCGTATTTAATGATGGTGCGCGTCGTGGTTCCAATTTCCTTTGCAAGCCTGTCCTGTGATATGCCGATACCAACGCGTAAATCCTTTATCCTTTCGGCAAAAGCCATATAAAAGCCCCCTATAAATTAAGATAGGTAAAAGGTATAAGTTAAAAAGTAAAAAAATCACTTGACAATGAATGTGTGTTCATGTATCATAATTCATGTATAACGGGTCATGTTTATTGTATCACTATTTTTTCCGGGAGTCAAGAATAAATTTATGAGGTGGGGAAATGATTAAGACACATTCAAACGGTACATTATTGCTGAAGTTCGGGGCGGGCGGCATAGGCATGTGCATGGGCGGGGAAGAAGGCTGCGGCGTGCTGATGTTTTACGATGAGGATCCGAGGGAGCCATTAGGAGCGGGAAACCACGGCAGCGTTGGATTTGCGCGTACATGCGATTTTCCTGTGTCCATGACTTTTTCCAGCCTCGAATCTATCGACGGGTTGATCAACTCGCTTGAAACCGTAAAGAAAGTCATGGAAGGGCGGCTTATTATACTACCCTTCGGGACGGATAAAGTGAGGAATATCAGTTAGTTTTGGAAGTGATTACATGGACAGGGCCATACTCCACAGCGATATCAATAACTTTTACGCGTCGGTCGAATGCCTGCGCAATCCGGAAATCCGCGATCTGCCCGTGGCTGTCGGCGGGGATGAAGGGGCGCGTCACGGGATTGTGCTGTCAAAAAATTACCATGCCAAGAAATTCGGGATAAAAACCGCCGAAACATTGGTTGAAGCGCGTCAAAAGTGCAGGGAACTGGTAACCGTAAGGGCAAATTTTGATTTATATCTTAAATACGCAAAACAAATTAAGGGCATATATGCAAGCTATACGCCGCTTACCGAGCCATACGGGATTGACGAAAGCTGGCTGGACGTGACGCGCAGCGTAAAGGTCTATGGAAGCGGGCAGCATATAGCCGACGAAATAAGGCGCAGGGTGCGCGAAATAGGCCTTACCGTGTCCGTGGGCGTAAGTTATAACAAGATTTTTGCGAAACTGGCTTCGGATATTGTAAAGCCCGACGCAACCACCCTTATAACCAAGGAAAATTACAGGGATGTGGCCTGGCCCTTGCCTGCCAATAACATGCTGTTCGTCGGTTATGAAACCTACCGTAAGCTGGTAGGTATGAACATCCTGACGATTGGCGACTTGGCTGCCGCGGACGAAAAAACGCTCAAACAGCGCCTTGGCAAGGCCGGCTTGATGCTGAAGGTGTTCGCGAACGGATATGATCTGTCTCCGATAGGCACAACGCATGTCCCCGTTAAGAGCGTAGGCAACAGCAACACCTTGCCTTATGACGTAAAGACGCCGGAAGAGGTGCGCTCCGCTATCTACACGCTCTCTGAAAGCGTAGCGGTAAGGCTGCGCGGGCATGGGCTGAAATGCGCGGGGGTGCAGGTTTATATACGCGACAAGGACATGGCGTACTGCGACAGGCAGGGGCGGCTGGAGTACCCAACGTTCATCGCCAATGAAATAGCAGCCAGAGCCTTTGAGGTTTTTACGGAAAAGTACGCGTTCAACAAACCCATACGGACGCTGGGCGTGAAAGGCATAAATCTGGTTGACCAGTTTCACTCCATTCAAATGGATCTGTTCGGCGATCAGGCGCACCGCGAAAGGCTGGAGCGGGCCGAACAGGTAATGGACGTTATCAGGGAGCGCTATGGTAAGTTTGCCATATTAAAGGGCGGGGATTTGGCGAATAAAAAGCTGACCGCCGGACTGGGGCAGGGTTCGGAAACCAATCCCCTTATTGAGTTGTTCGATAAACCGGATTTGGTGCTGTGAATGAAGCAAATTTAGTAACATATCCGGGAACTTGCGGCTTAGCTTGTTAAGCTTGCCCGCCTTTTTTCCAATTGATTTTGCTTGAATTTTTCCAACTCCTCTTGTGAAAATTGTACGGTTATACAATCACCGCACATTCCTATGCAATTTATGTGTATTTCTTTTTTTATGCACACCAAGCCGCCCTTGTTGAAAATACAATAATCATACTCGCATTTTATATCCATTACAATCACCTCAAAATTATTTTAGCGAAATAATCGCTAAATGTCAATAGCGAATATTTCGCTGTGGCATAATATTATTGGGTGATATGTATGTATGAACGTATTAGAAATCTAAGAGAAGATAAAGATCTAATCCAACAACAAATCGCGGATTATCTCCGTTGCAGTCAAAGAATTTATAGTAATTATGAACGCGGGGATGTGGATATTCCAACCAAAATTCTTATCAAACTTGCAAATTTTCATAATACAAGCATAGATTATTTATTAGGGCGAACCGATATTAAAGAGCCGTATCCTAAAAGTGTAGAAACAGTTCATTTGTTTAAATGATTCCTGAAAAACTCGGTCATTAGGCTTCCGCATTCCTCGGCCAAAACGCCTGCCACAAGATTAACGCGGTGGTTAAAACGCGCGTCGTCCAGCAGATTGTAAATAGACCCGGCACACCCGGCTTTGGGGTTCCTCGCGCCGAAAACAACCGTTCCCACCCGCGACATAACGATGGCCCCGGCGCACATGGGGCAGGGCTCGATGGTCACATATAAAACAGCCTCCGAAAGCCTCCAGTCGCCTATCGCGCCGCAGGCCCCGTTTATGGCGATAATTTCCGCGTGGTACAGCGAATTGCGCTTTGCGGCAACCATATTCCGCCCTCTGCCGATTATTTCACCCCCCAAGGCAATTACGCAGCCTATGGGGGTTTCGTTATCGCTAAAGGCGGCTTTTGCTTCGTCCAGCGCTATATTCATATAATATTCATGATCCATGTGAATACACCCCTTGTATATAAAAACCGATTATGGTAATATTAGAAGAAAATGGAAGGATGGATATAATGGCTGATAAATTTACGATTGTAAAGAAGGGGTACGATCCCGCCGAGGTTGATAAACGTTTAAACATGCTGGAAATGGAAATTAAGGATTACCGGGACAAGGACGCGGCAATATCTAACGCCATCCTGAACGCGCAGCTCGCTGCCGATGAAATTCTGCGCAAAGCCAATGTCGCCGCCGATACCATAATGCAAAACGCGCGCAGCATGTCTTCGCGGCTTAACGAAAAAAGCGCGGATCAGGTAACGTCCATTATCGGCTCCGTCAAAGAACAGCGTTCCCGCCTGCGCGAGTTCAAGGAGGACTATACCGCGCTGCTGTCAAAGTACATCCTGAAGATTGATGAAAACGACATCGCGCTGGCGGAAAATAAAGCCGTTGAGCTGGAGGGTTATCTGCAAAAATTCGTTGATAACGAACTTGCGCCAGGCACGGATTAATCTTTTCGTGCTTTTCTAAATACTATAAACTTGCTTATCAAGTAGTTGGCGATAATGACCAAAACGTTGGAACCCAGTTTTATCCCATACTTTTGCATTTGTTCGTTGAACATAAGGTAATCGATAAAAAACCACATTATCCCCATATCCATAAAATGCGTTCCTGCCCTGGCGGAAACGAACGTCACCAGTTCGCGCAGGACGTTTTTCATGTCTTTTGCGCGGCTTTTGAATACCCATCTGCGGTTGGTCGCGAAGGCGAAAGCAACGGAAATGAACCACGCGGCGGTGGTTGCAACCAGCGTAGAAAATCCCATGGCATCGGCGGCGACGAAAGAGGTAAAGTTAACCAAAGTCGTGAGGCCGCCGAAAAATACGTATACTATTATTTCCTCATATTTAACGAAAAGCCGTTTAATTCCCTTCATGATTCAATCGGGTATTTCCCCGTAAAACAGGCGTTGCAAAACCCCGGCTGCCGCATATCCGGCAGAATCTCCGGCAAACGCTCCGTCCTCAGGTACGCGAGGCTGTCCGCGCCCAGATTACGCGCCATTTCAGCCTCCGTGCTGGTTGCCGCCGCAAGCTGGCCCCTGTCGCAAATATTTGTGCCGAAATAGCAAGGCCAAAGGAATGGCGGCGAACATATCCTCACATGCACCTCCGTCGCGCCCGCGTCGCGCAGCGCTTTAACCAAAATCTGCATCGTAGTGCCGCGCACCAGTGAATCGTCCACAAGGCATACGCGTTTTCCGCGTATATATTCCTTTATCGGGTTCAATTTAAGGATAACCGAGGCGGAACGCGCGCTTTGGTCGGGCTTAATAAATGTGCGGGTGATATACCGGTTCTTGACAAACCCTTCTTCATAAGGCAAATTCAATTCCCGCGCGTAACCCACAGCCGCCGGAATCCCCGTTTCCGGTACGCCGATAACGACGTCGGCATCCGCGGGGGAATCCTGCGCCAATATCTTACCCACCAGCCTTCTGGAATTGTTAACCAGCTGACCGTCTATCACGCTGTCCGGCCTGGCAAAATAGATGTACTCAAAAACGCAGACACTCTTCTTCCCCGTGCCGCAATGATCGCGTATGCTCACCGCCTTGCCGTCTTCGACGACAACAATCTCGCCGGGGTCAAGCTCCCGCTCATACCTTGCGCCCAGACAGTCCAGCGCGGCGGATTCCGAAGCGAACACGATATCGTCGCCTTTAAAACCCATACACAACGGCCTGAAGCCCCAGGGATCCTTTACGGCAATCATTTTTCGCGGGCTGGTTAAAACCATGGAATACGCGCCTTTCAGCTTGTGCATAGCCATACACAGGGCTTTCTCGATGGAGCCCGCGCCCATTCTCTCCCGCGCAATAGCGTAAGCTATAACCTCCGCGTCGCATGTGGTTTGATAGATCGCGCCGACCTGCTCAAATTCCTTCCGCAGCTTCGCCGAGTTCACCAGATTCCCGTTATGCGCTATCGCAAGCGCGCCCTTGATATATCTTAATACCAGCGGCTGATTATTTTCCCGGCTTTCGGTTCCGTACGTGGAATACCGCACATGCCCGATACCCATATGCCCGGATAATTCGCGCAGCCTTTTGCCGTTAAACACCTCATTTACGAGGCCTACATCTTTAAAATGATTGATTTCTCTATCATGCGTAACCGCAATGCCGCAGCTCTCCTGCCCCCTGTGCTGCAGCGACACAAGGCCGTAAAAAATATCCGAGGTCACATTCCTCGCCGTTGAATAAACGCCGATTATGCCGCATTCTTCGCGTAGTCCGCCCATTTTATACCCCTTAAACTATAGCTATGGCATTGTTTACGCCATCTGTGAAGACCGAAAGGGCTTTATCGGCGGCCTCGAGGGTATCCTCGCGCACGCCCAGGTAGACCTTTATCTTCGGTTCCGTGCCGGAGGGTCTTACGCAAAACCAGCTGCCGTCTTCAAGGACATAGTAGAGCACGTCGGAAAGGGGCAGACCCGTGGAGGTTGTGCCTGCTGCGGTTTTTACTTCCTGTGTAAGATAATCGCGGCGCTCAATGATGTCTACGCCGTTTATGGCCGTTACCGGGTCTTGACGCAGCCGCGCCATGACCGCCTTTATTTTAGCAAGTCCGTCCAAGCCTGGCATAGAGATATTTATAGTCGTTTCCCTGTAATAACCGTATTTTTCGTAAAGCTCCATAATTCCGTCCTGCAAGTCCATACCGCGCTTTTTATACGACGCCGCCATTTCGCAGATAAGTAAGGTCGCCGTAACCGCGTCCTTGTCGCGTGAATGGGTGCCGATCAGGTAGCCGATGCTTTCCTCAAACCCCATAATAGGGCTGTGTTTGCCGCTTCTCTCGAACTCTCCGATTTTTCCGGCGATATACTTAAAGCCGGTGAGGACTTCGTAATACGCGGTATTATGGGCTTTGCAGACGGCTTTTGTCATGTCGGTGGATACAATGGTTGATGTGATGGAGGCGTTGTCGGGGAGGTTTCCATTCGCGGATAATTCCGAAAGCAGGAATTCCGTTAGCAGAACACCGATTACATTGCCGCTGAAGTAGACCGTTTCGCCGTTTTTACGGATTACTACGCCTACCCGGTCGCTGTCCGGGTCGGTCGCTACGGCTATGTCGGCGTTTTTCTCTATCAAAAGTTTAATGGCAAGGTCGAAGGTTTTAGGGTTTTCCGGGTTGGGGAAGCCAATTGTGGTGAAGTCCGGGTCGGGCAATTCCTGCTCCGCCGGGACGTAAACCCGCGTGAAACCTACCTCGGCAAGTGCGCGGCGCACGAGGACATTACCCGCGCCGTTAAATGGCGTGTAGATAATGCCGAAATCGTTGGCCATTTCCTTGATAAGCTTTCGTTTTTTGCTGTGCGCCATAACCTCGCGCATAAAAGCGTCGTCAACTTCCTTGCCGATGGAAACGAAAAGCCCGGATTCCGCCGCGGATTCCATATCAATAACGCGGATGGCGGAAAAGTCGCTGACATTGTTCACTTCGTCGATTATTTCCTGATCGCGCGGTTCTTTCACCTGCCCGCCGTCCTCCCAATAAACCTTGTAACCGTTATATTCCGGCGGGTTGTGGCTGGCGGTGACGACGATCCCCGCGATGCAGTTCAAATGGCGTACGGTGAAGCTCAGTTCGGGGGTTGGGCGCAGGCCCTCAAAAACAAAGGCCTTGATGCCGTTGCCGCACAGGGTTAATGCGGCGGTTTCGGCGAACTCCTTTGAAAACCGGCGGGAATCGTAGGCGATGGCGACGCCGCGCTCCCTGCCGTCGGGCGCGTGTTTAAGGATATAGTTAGCCAGGCCCTGGGTGGCCTTGCGCACGGTATATATATTCATGCGGTTTGTACCCGCTCCGATAACGCCGCGCAGGCCCCCCGTCCCAAAATCCAGGTTCTTGTAAAAGCGTTCCTCTATGTCTTTCTCATTTTCGGCTATCTCACGCAGTTCCTTCCGCGTTTCATCGTCGAAATACGCGTCCTCAAGCCATCTGGTGTATACGTTCCTGTAATCCATTAATTAACCTCCTTAATCATGTACGCACCATTATATCACAAATTATTTATGAATACTATTGACTTACGATAACTTTTCCTATTATAATTGCAGATGGTTATATATTAAATTGGGAGATGCTGGGATGAAATTATTACAGGGTTTAAATGAATTGGGATACTCCTTTCTTGTGATTGGCGAAAATACGATTGGTGAAGTGCAGCAGCCTGCCGGCGAAGCGCCTCAGGGCGGCGAGCAGGGCGGAGGCCTTTTCGGCGGCTCAATGATTTTTATGTGGGTGGCGATGTTCGCCGCGCTGTATTTTTTCATCATCAGGCCGCAGCGCAAGCGTGACAAAGCGCAGAAGGAAATGCAGTCGGCGCTTAAGGTCGGCGACAGGGTCGTTACCACGTCGGGTATGTTCGGAAAAATCGTAAGCGTCGGCACAGACGCGTTTATGCTTGAGTTCGGGGATGTGCGCGGCATACGCGTACCCGTGCGCAAAACCGATGTCGTCGGCATAAAAACGCCGAACATGTCGCCGCCTGGCAGCGAACCCATGCCCCTTGAGGACACGAAGGAAGATAAGAAAGAAGATAAAAAAGACAAGAAAAGCAGCGACAAAGATGAAAAAAAGGACGACAAATAACAAGCGGGCCGCTGCCAAAGCGGCCTTTGCCATTTTTGCAAGTTTTGGCAAGCCTATCAATGTTGACTAAAAATATAAAAAATGATATAAGTTTAAGAAAGGAGGGATTTTATGAAAACAGTTAAAAAGCTTTTACTGGCAGCTTTATTGATAATATCCGCGGGGCTGATGATGGGCGCCGATATGACAGGGCATCCGATTCTGGGCAAATGGGCGGCGGACGGCATGGTTCAAGGATGGTACTTTGCGTCCGGTGAGGGCGACACGATTGAATTCTTCGCGGACGGAACGTACATTTTCTCGCGGATGGAAGGCATACTGTACCGTGACGACGGAACCAGCGTCAATTTCATACAGACATATTACGGCGCATGGAAGGAGCTTGATGACGGAACCCTTTGGTTCGACGCGGACAAAGACCCCATGGCAGAATACTTTAACAACCCGGAATACCGCGTGGCGTTCGACACGTCCGTCACAATAGGTAACGGCAGACATCCCGAAATCCTCATGATTTTCCCCGATGCCTCCAATTTGCATTTCTGCTATACCAAAGTCAGCGGGCAGGACAGTGCGCTCACCGGCAGATGGATAGATACGGAGGGCCAGGTGGTGGAATTCTATGAAAGCGGCGACTGGGCGGCCACATATATTGAACGTAACTGGTTTTTTCCCAGATATGAGTATATGCGCGGCGTATGGCTTGACCTTGGGGAAGGGCAGTTAAAGATATTGGGCGAACGCAACGAAATAATACAATATGAAATCAATAGCGGTATCCTTAGTATCTGGCTTGATCATGACGGCAGGCCTTTAATGTTTAACAGGCCGGAAACAGCCAGAAGCCCGCTGACCGGGCATTGGAAGGTTGACCCCGCTGAGCTGGCTCAGCTTATATTCCTGTCTATGGAAGCGATGGGCGAATACTATTACATGGAGTACATGGATTATACCAGCCAGATGAGCTTTGTGTTCATGCCGGACGGAACCTTGGCTGTTAAAATGGTTATGATATATGATGACCTGAATGTCGAGGGGCAATATGAAACGGGATACTGGCTGCACTTGGGCAATGACAGGATCAGAATGGTTGTGGACGGCAAGCCCGTTGATGTCAGCTATAAGCTTGTGGACGGCGTGATACATTTTGATTTTTACGGGGCGTTTCTAGAGGGCGAGGGTATCGACATTGCGGCGGATACGGCGTTCCGGCTGATTGAAGTGCCGTCTATTGATACCGGGCTTGTTGGTGAATGGGTATTCTATGACTTCTGGGGTCTGAATAGTTTGGAATTTTTTGAGGACGGCACACTATACCAAAGCCCGGATGTACACGGCACATGGCTGGATGTGGGAAGCGGGCGCCTAAAAGTGAGTGCTGCCGATGATGACGAAACCTTTATTATTTTCTATACAATCTTCGACGGATGCCTTGTCTTTACGTATCTGGAACGGGAAGCGGTTGCCTTGACACAATATGTCACGCCGCCGCCCAGCCCTGTAATGGGCGCGTGGGAAACAGCGGCGGGTGAAAGCTGGCGCTTCCTGCCCGGAGGAATTTTACAGCAAGACGGCCCTGACGGGGTAAGAACGGGCGGATGGGTGGACTTAGGCGGCGGGCGTGTGCGCGTTACGCTTGGCGGTGACGTTTCGGTGTTTATGTATGAGGCCGGAGGCAGTGTAATGACGCTAAGGCATGGGGTTTACGGTCTTGTTATTAATTTATGGGCAATATCACATCCGGTAATAGGCAAGTGGGAGGACTCGGGCGGCGTTTTATGGGATTTTCATAGAAACGGTATTCTTATGCGCGGGGATGACATGGGCACATGGACAGACCTGGGTGACGGGCGCGTCCTTGTATCAATCAGCGGTGACGAGAGCGTTTTCGTCAGTGAAGCCGATAGCATAAGGCTTTCGCTTACGCATGAGTTGTTTAATTTTACCATCAGATTCGGAAAGGCAGACAGATAAGTACTGTATCCTAGGGGTGATTATTGTGGGGCGCGGAAAAATAGCGGACGCCGTAAAATCGGGCGGAATACTGTGTTCGGACGGCGCGTGGGGCACGATTTTGATAGGGAAGGGTCTTAAACCTGGGGAATGCCCGGAATTGTGGTGTCTGGAGAACCCGGACGCCGTGCGGGATATAGCGCGGGCTTATATAGACGCGGGGGCGGATATGGTTAAAACCAACAGCTTCGGGGCCACAAGCTTTAAGCTGCGCCCGTTTGGATTGGATTCACGTGTTTCGGAAATAAACGAGGCCGCCGCAAAACTGTCAAGGGAAGCCGCCGGGGATAAGAATTGGGTTATAGCCAGCGCCGGGCCGACGGGCAAGCTTGTCATTACGGGGGAGGTTACTGAGGAGGAACTGTACGGGGCATACAAAACCCAGGCCATAGCCCTCGAAAAAGGCGGCGCGGACGCCGTTTGCTTTGAAACAATGATGGCGGTTGACGAAGCCGTCGCGGCCGTAAAAGCGGCTAAGGAGCACACCGGGCTGGAGGTTATCTGCACTTTTACGTTCTCGCCCATAAAAAAAGGCGGTTTCAGGACGCTTATGGGCGATACTCCGGCAGCGGCATGCAAAGCGGCGGCCGATGCGGGCGCGGATATTGTGGGCGCGAACTGCGGCAACGGTATTGCGGATATGGCGGCGATTGTTAAGGAAATCCGGGAAAGCTTACCGCATACCCCTATAATCGTACACGCTAATGCCGGAATACCGGAGCTTAACGAAAACGGGCATGAAACTTTCCCTGAAACGCCCGAGATAATGGCGGCTGGCGTTGCCGCGCTGATTTATTCCGGAGCGGATATAATCGGCGGGTGCTGCGGCACAACGCCCGCGCACGTGAAAGAGATAAAGGCGCGCTGCCGCCGGTATGGGTTGGCCTGAATTGCCGCTACGCCGTTAATTTCTCAAAATCAATATCATACCTCTTGTTGCTTTCGTGTTCAATAAGAAAGCCGTTCGTCAAACGGATACGGAGAACATAGGTGTTCGGGTCGCTCTCGTCCACGTGCCTGTTGCTGTACCACGCGGAAAAGACGGCCCTCAACTTTTCCATAATACCGGCGTTTTCCCCGGCAAGGACATGCCCGAGGTTTTCGCCGATACCATGAGCGGTAAACCACATGCCGCAAACCGCGACACCGTGATTGTTCATCTTTAAAACCTCCGCTTTTTATTCTAACAATCCGGTAACGCGGGGATATGCCCCCTGTCAATCATATCAAATAAAACCCGCAGGTTACGGGGGACGGTAGGCCAGTAGTCAAGACCCAGAAAATGTATTTTCTTTTTTAGTTCCTCTGATGCGTCATCATATGGCGCGCCGGCCAGCAGCCTTTCGGTTTCCTCCTGATCCAATGCCGCTTCGATAATTTCTTGACCCTTATTCATCGGGCAGCCCGCCTGGCACATCAGGCAGTCATATGGGGTATGGTGCACGGTATCCGGCAGCCATTCGGGGAAATCACGCGTATCTTCATTTATTGCGGAAAGGCATTTTTGATTATCAATGAGGAAGCGGTCTTTATTTATAGCTTTCGTCGGGCAGTTCAAGGTACATATGCCGCAGCCGCCGCATTTTTCCGAAACGACGGATTCTCTCCATGCGTCGTTTTCGCAGGGCATTTCCGTTGAGAAAGCGGTTAAGATAAAACAACTGCCCATGCCCTCCACATAGGCGATATTATTTTTGCCATACTCTGCTAAACCGCTTTGTACCGCTATCCGTTTCAACGGCAGATCGAATTCAGCTTGTATTGCATAACCCGCCCTTTTCATCTCTGACTTTATGTATTTTTCTATCTTATCCGTGTTTGCGGTAACGTGCGCGAAAGCATTGTAATCCTTCCCGCCTGCGGTAAATCTAACCTTCGCATAAGCGGGGCGCGATACCGCAACTATTATAATTGATTTCATGCTGCCGGGAATCGCTTCAAACTTGTACATATTGTTAAAAATCCACTCTTGAAAACCGTTTAATTCCGTTTCCTCCCGGAACCTACATAAATCGTTTTGCAAGGTTTTCATTCGCTCAATGGATACAACGGCCATCTTCCCTCCGTTTTGCTCTATGTAGTTCTTCAATTCATCTATAAACATTTACATCCTCCTCCGGTTCAATTTTAAATTTATTCTACCGCACAAACATGACAACAGCATGTCATATTATGTAAATATTTGCTTGATACCAAGTTGCAATCTAAATCACACTAACTCCGGGCGGATGAGCCAGTACGCTCACGCTCAGGCCGGTTCATCCGCCCGTAGTAAGTGTTGCTTTGATTGCAACTTGGTATGACTTGACAGAAGGTAAAAAATATATTAATATTTTATTAATCGAAGGAGTGACAGAATGGATACCACGGCTAATATTTACGAGCATATTTTTAATTGCGGGATTATCCCCGTGATTAAGGTGGAGGACGCGTTAGACGCGCCACCGCTGATGCAGGCCCTTGGCGCGGCCGGTATAAACGTTATGGAGATAACTTTCCGCACAGACGCCGCCGAGGCGGCTATTCGCAGCGTTGCCGGTTCGGGGGTTCTGGTCGGCGCCGGAACCGTTTCAAATGTGGAGACGGTAAAAAGAGCGGTGGACGCGGGCGCAATGTTCATCGTATCGCCCGGTTTCAATCACGATGTAGTAAAATACTGCACAAGTAATAATATTAATGTAATACCGGGTGTTGGCGGCCCTACAGACATTGAAGCCGGGCTTTCCTACGGATTGGATGTTATGAAATTCTTCCCGGCGGAAACAAACGGAGGCGTAAAGGCGTTAAAGGCCATCGGAGCGCCCTATGGGGGTGTTCGGTTCATGCCCACGGGCGGAATCGATATAAACAACTTGGCTTCCTACCTCTCCCTTGATTCCGTCGTGGCTTGCGGCGGAAGCTGGTTTGTACGCGAGGATTTGATAAAGGCTAAAAATTTTAACGAAATCACACGGCTGGCGCGTGAGGCGGTTAAGACAGTACATAATTTCACCTTCGCGCATCTGGGCATAAACACGGCGGACGAAGCATCCGCAGGAGCGCAGGCTGACGCGTTCACCAATTTATTCAATTTCCCCCAGCGCGATACAGGCATGTCTATTTTCTCAACAGACTGCATTGAAATCATGAAGTCCCAGGGCTTGGGCGATTTTGGCCATATCGGCATCAAGTGCCTGAATGTTGCCCGCGCCATGGCCTATCTTGAATCACGGGGAGTAGAGCTGGATCACGAAACCGTCCGCCTCCGCGGCGGCAAACCGGTCTTTATTTATTTAAAAGAACCCATCGGCGCGTTTAGGGTTCATATTCTACAATAACAGTATTAAATTTTTACATGCATTCTTTAATTTATCTATGTACAAAAAACCGTTTTTTTATTAGCATAAAATTAGACAAATTTATCAGATGGGGGGCTTTGCATGGAAGCATATCAGTCAAATAACCCAAGCAACGGCGCCCGGAAACGCGATAACAGCGGCAAATTCTATAAAAACATGCTGCATCTCAAGCGTTACGGAACGCTTTATTTGCTTTTAATTATTCCATTTGCGCAAATCCTCCTCTTCAGATATACGCCGATGATAAACATACTGGCGGGGTTCAAGAAAAACCAATTCCTATGGCCCCTGTTTGAGCGGCCCTGGGCGGACAACTACGGCTTTGAGTTCTTTATCAAGGCATTCCAGGATCAGTACTTCCTTGAAGCCCTGCGCAACACCTTTATGTTGAATATACTCGACTTAGTTTTAGGGTTCCCCATCCCCATTATATTGGCGCTTTTGCTTAATGAGCTGCGGTATATGAAGTTCAAGCGCTTCACCCAAACCGTGCTGTATATGCCGCATTTCCTGTCTTGGGTCATTATCGCAAGCCTTGCCACCCAGGTTTTTGCCTCCAGAGGCATTGTAAACAATTTTCTGGGTACGTCAATACCGTTTTTACAATCCCCGATAAACTGGGTATTTACTTACATATTTGTAGGCATATGGGCAAGCATGGGATGGAATACTATTATATACCTGGCTTCCATAACCGCCATAAACCCGGAGCTTTACGAGGCTGCCGCCGTCGACGGCGCGAAACGGTTCCGCATGATGTGGCATGTCACCCTCCCAGGCATCCGCCCGGTAATAGTCATCCTCCTCATACTGAGCCTTGGGCGCATTCTGGGCACCGACTTCGAACGCATCATGGCTATGCGTAACCCGCTTGTATTTGAATACTCTGATACTATATCCGTTTATGTCTACAACATGGGTATCAGAGGTATGCAGCAGAGCCTTGCGGCGGCAGTCGGCCTGTTCCAATCGGTTGTCAGCGTTGTATTCCTGCTTATGGCAAACACTATTGCCAAGCGCTTCGGCGAGCGCGGTATATTGTAAGGGAGACGGGTTCATGATTTCAAAGAACAATTCTAAAATAGGCGATACAATAATAATCTTAGTTTTCATCATCTTGATAATGCTCTGCATCATCCCAATGATGAATGTCTTTTCTCGCTCGCTTAGTTCCTCCTCCGCCCTTGTCCGCAATGAGGTTGGCATATGGCCGAGAGGATTAAATTTCGACGCGTTCAGAGCGGTGTCAAACGACCCCAAATACTTCCGTTCCCTCATCTGGACGGTCATACTTACCCTTATCTGTACGCTGTTCTCCTTGTTCCTTACGGTTTGCTGCGCCTATCCCTTCGTTTACAAGCAGCTAAAGGGGCGGCGCATAATTAACACTATGCTTATATTCACCATGTATTTCAGCGCAGGCACTATCCCTAACTTTCTTCTGATGAAAAGCCTGGGCCTCCTCGACCACCCCCTTGTATTGATAATCCCCAGCGCATTAAGCGTTTACAACATGATACTAATGCGCAGCTTTTTCTATGGCTTGTCAGACAGCCTGCGAGAGTCCGCAGAGATGGACGGCGCCGGGCCCCTTCGTGTCCTAACCAGTATTTACCTGCCGCTGTCAAAACCCGCCCTTGCCACAATCGCGCTCTTTTACGCGGTATCGCGCTGGAACGGCTACGGCGACGCTTTGGTATTTATGAACAACGCTAGGGAATGGTACCCAATCCAGCTTTTGCTGTACAACATCCAGCAGGACACGCAATCCATTGAAATCACACTTCAGGAAGGTTTCGCGCCGCCGGGGCTTCCGCAAGCGGTAAGAGCCGCCACGGTAGTTATCGCCACTATACCAATCCTATGCGTATACCCGTTTTTGCAAAAGTATTTTGTTCAGGGCGTTACGCTGGGGGCCGTTAAAGAGTAAAAACTTGGTAACAACCTATGGGGCGCAGCCCCCAAGGCCTTATAATATAGTTAAAAGGAGGAAATTGAATGAAGAAATTTCTTAGCATCTTGCTGACATTGGCGATGTGTGCGGGCGTTTTTGCCGGCTGTGGCTCAGACGGAGTCATACGCGGCGTATCGCTGGGCGAGGTCATCGAGTACGCGTCGCTTGCCGAGAGGCTCGAGGCTTACGGGCTTGACGAAAACCGCAGGTTTATCGAACCCCGTTCCATCACAGTAGAGGTTTTTGACCGTGAAAACGCCGCCAACGGCGGCACGGACCCAACAAACAACGCTTACACTGATTGGATCAAGGAAGGCTTGTTACGCGACCACAATATCATAGTTGAGTTTGTACGCGTGCACCGCTGGACGGAGGCCGACGTAATCGTAAACCTGCTGGCCGCGGGAAGCGCGCCTGATGTTTGCTATAGCTACAACATCAACGCCGTCAACACCTATGGCAGAATGGACGCGATATGGGATCTTAACCCCTTTATGCATAACAGCGAGGAGTTATTCCCGAATATCTGGGAAACGCTGGGCAGAACGAACATTTTCCAGAATCAAGATCCTCAGACAAACCACCTTTGGATGCTTGAAGGTATGAACTACGGCGGTTTAAGGTTAAATACCTTTGTGCGTGAGGATTGGCTTGAGGCTCTTGGTATGGACGCGCCCACCAGCGAGGCTGAGTTTGAGGCCATGCTTATCGCTTTCCGTGACAACGCCGAGCTTCTTTTGGGCAGCGACGCGGATCAGATGGTCCCCTTTAATCTTGCCCAGGACGTAGGCTGGCAGGCAGGGCTTTTAATTGAAAGCTATATTCCAAACGACATTACGGATAGGGAATGGTATATCACCGATTTCCACGACAGAAGAATGTTTAGGACCGGCGTCAAAGAAGCGATCCGTGTGTTAAACAGATGGTATAACGACGGCTTGATTGACCCCGACTTCGCCCTTTACGGCCCCGGTAACGACACTCCGGAGGACAGAAAAAAGGCCGGTTTTGTCGGCGCGTTTATCCATAACTGGGATTATCCCTACCGCGGCGGCGAACAGGGTATTACCGCGGAATTACACAGGAATGTAGGCGAACACGCGAACTTTATCGCGGTTGATACTTTCCTGAACGACGCGGGGTTACACCGCAAGTTCCTGCCCACGACCACAGCGGACCGCAAGATTTTCCTCCCCTCCACAAATACCGAGCCCGTGGCTTCCTTGCTGTATGTTGACTGGATATCAAGGCCGGAAGTCATCCTGTACCTGCAAACCGGTGAAGAGGGCCTGACGCATGAGATAATGGATAACGGAGCTATAAGGATAATACCGGCTCCCGCTCACGATCCTATGTTTATGAACTCGCCCCGGAACATTGACTATACCATAGGCTACAACGGGAACGGTTTTATCAATATTGATGATCAAAGGGTAAAAACTCTGTCCTTGGCGCTTGGCTACGCAGAAGTACCGCCGCGTTTAATTGAGGCTGCTTTCGCAGCCGGAACAAATGATGGCCGCACTACCAAAGCGGTAAACGTAGGTATTATAGAGTCTGAAGACGGCCTTTCCAATACGCTTAGAGACAGGATGGAAGCGCTTTGGGCTACATCCATAGTAGCCAGTCCTGAGGATTTTGACAGTGTTTACGACGCCGCGATGGATAACATCATGATTAACATCGGTAACGCCAGCATTGCCGAGCGTACCGAGAAATTCGCGGAATTCTACGGCGATGTTGATTGGCTTCCGTAAGAACTTTATACGATAATTAAACAGAAAGGCCCTATGGTTCGCGCCGTAGGGCCTTTTAAGACGGGAGGCTTTGCATGAAAGTCGGAATAATAATGGGCAGTGACTCTGATTTGCCCATTATGAAGGAAGCCGCCGATTTCCTTGGCGATTTGGACATTGCTTTTGAAATGTCCATTGTTTCTGCGCACAGAACGCCTAAAAAGCTTTATGAATATGCGGAGACGGCAAGGGATAGGGGACTTGCCGTAATAATCGCCGGTGCCGGGGGTTCCGCGCATTTACCGGGAATGGTGGCGTCTATGACCACATTGCCCGTAATCGGTGTGCCTGTGAAATCAAGGGCATTGGACGGGGTTGACTCCCTGTATTCCATCGTGCAGATGCCGCCCGGCATTCCCGTGGCGACTGTTGCGATAAACGGGGCTAAAAACGCCGGGATACTCGCGGCATCCATTTTATCCGTACACAACGCGGAGATTGCGCAAAAGTTGAGTATATTTAAAGAAAGCCTGACAGAGATGGTAGACAGAAAATCCGCCAGGCTGGACAAAATCGGATACGAAGCCTATTTATTGGAAATGAGGGCGTTAAATAATTGAGAAATATTGATATAACGAAAAAGCGGATTGGCATAATCGGCGGCGGGCAGCTTGGAAAGATGATGATTTTGGAAGCGAAAAGACTTGGGTTATATGCCGCCGTGCTTGACCCGGCGGCGGATTGCCCCGCCCACAGCATATGCGACCGGCATGTTATCGCCGGTTTTGATGCAAACGAAGGGTATTTTGAACTGGCGGACCATGCCGACGTAATAACATATGAGTTTGAGCATATTAACGCGGAGGCTTTGCAAATTCTGGAAAATCGCGGTCACCTTGTTTACCCTTCCGTTACGAGCTTAAAAGCCATCCAAAATAAGTATGAGCAGAAAAATATTTTAAATAGGAACGATATACCTGTGCCGCGTTTCGCCGCGGTTGCCGGAACGGATGAAATACGGGAATATGGTGAAAAAGACCGCTTTGGCTACCCGCTTATGCTAAAAACCGCAACGGGCGGATACGACGGCAAGGGAAACGCGTTGATTCATAATGAGCGCGAAATCGAAAACGCGTACCGTTTGCTGGGCGGCGGGGCAAAAGGTTTGATGGTAGAGGAATTTGTAGATTTTGAGAAAGAGATATCTATTATCGCGTGCAGGGGTATTGACGGAACAAGAGTTATTTACCCTATTGGCGAAAATATACATGTAAACAGCATTTTAGATACAACAATCGTTCCGGCAAGGATTGGTGATACGGCTATAAACGAGGCGGCATCTATAGCCGATAGGGTAATGGAGGTTTTCGAGGGCGTGGGAACGTTCTGCATTGAACTTTTTGTGGCGAAAAATGGTAAGGTATATGTAAACGAGGTAGCTCCGCGCCCGCATAACTCGGGCCATTACACGATTGAGGCCTGCTTCGCCAACCAGTTTGAAAATCACATCCGGGCGATTGTGGGGCTGCCTTTTGGGAATGTAAGATTGATTTCACCCGCGGTTATGGTGAACCTTTTGGGTGAGAACGATGGAGCGGCATCCCTTGCCGGTTTGGAGGAGGCTTACCGCGACCCCGATGTGCACGTCCATCTTTATGGCAAAGCCTGTTCCAAAACAGGCAGAAAAATGGGGCATTTAACCGTTGTTAACAGTACGGTGGATGGCGCCGTTGAAAAAGCGCGGCGTGCAAAAAGCCTGGTGCGTGTTATCGGCTGGTAAATAATTCATATAATTGTGTTGATTTATGCGCTGTCCTGTATTATTCAGGGCGGCGTTTTTTTATCGAACTGAAAGAATTGAGAGAATGTTCAGTGTGTGACTTGCAATTTCACATTAATATATTATTATATGTTAAGGGCTTCATTCGTTAATAACAAATGAATTTGTGGTTATAATTCTAATATAATAACATTCGGCAATTTAAAGTTAAAAATTATAAAAATGAAAGGAGGGAATCTGTATGGGAAGAAGGCCAAAAAATCCCGCTTCGGATGACTCTTTCGCTGAGCTTGAAAAGGTAAATCCAAAAGCCGCGTATATGAAGCAAAAATGCAGCACTATTGGCAAAAACATTCGCGAGCACCGCAGACAAAGAAGATTTTCTGTCGAGAACTTGGCTGAATACCTTGAGTTATCCGAATCTTATATCGGGCTGCTTGAGCGTGGCGACAGATGTCCAAGCCTTAAAATTGTTTACAAGCTCTGTGATTTATACGGGATAACGACAAATGATCTGTTAATGCCGGTACCCGATGCCTCCAAGGGCGACTTGAACGTAGCCGAGGACAGAGCCGCCTATAACGCCAAAGTGCAGACGGATGCTATTGTATCTTTGCTTCGAACACTTTCTGAAAATGAAATGGAGTTTGTAATCGAAACAATAAAGAATGTGAGAAAGTACAGCAAATAATAAGTAAATTGCAATCGCTAACTGGAAGAACATGTTAATTGAATGTTCTTCTATTTTTTTTGTGTTTTTTCTTTTTTTGTGGTAGAATGGGATGTATGTGTCTTAAAATAGCTTGGGAGGAAAGGCTTTGTGGAGATTGTAGCTGATTTAAGAAATGTGAGAAAAATATACAAAATGGGCGATGAGCGGATTATGGCCCTTGACGATGTAAACCTTACCTTCGAGAAGGGCAAGATTTATTGCTTGCTGGGGACGTCCGGCTCCGGCAAATCAACGCTCCTGAACGTTATGGCCGGGCTTGAGCATCCCACCAGCGGAAGCATCCGCTTCAAGGCGGGCAACATAGAGAAGATGTCGGAGAAACAGCTGGCCCTCTTCAGGCAAAAATACATAGGTTTTGTGTTCCAGCAATATAATTTGCTGCCGACGCTCACCGCGCTCGAAAATGTCATGCTGCCCCTGATATTCCGTAAATTCGGACGTGCCGCACGCAGGAAAAAGGCCTTGGAAATGCTCCGCTCCGTCGGCCTTAATAACCGTTCGCGGCACAAACCTTCCCAGCTCTCCGGCGGTCAGCAGCAACGCGTCAGCATAGCGCGCGCCTTCGTAAACAGCCCCGAAATCGTTTTCTGCGACGAACCGACGGGGAACCTAGACACCAAGACGACAACCGAGATGATGGACTTAATAACCGGAATGGCTCGCAAATTCAACCAAACCTTAATAATAGTAACGCATAACAACGAGCTGATAAGCTACGCCGATAAACTAATACGCATCCGGGACGGGAAGATTGACGAAGCCGTGGATGTTGTAAAAGAACAAGAACTTTTTTTGAAATAAAACGTCATATATACCGAGGGGATGAATAATAATGAAAAAATTTACTTTAATGATGCTGGTTATGTTTGTGGTGATTATATTTACACCGGTTTTTGTTCATGCGGGTCTTTCTGCGGAAGTTAGGAATATGCCTGGAATGATTTATGACGGTGATGAAGTAAGGTTAACGCTGGTATTTAGCAAAGATAAACCGGACGGGGACATTTATAATCTTATAATACATAGGCCGGAAATTACGTCCGACCGAATAGACGTCAGAGGATTAAGAACTTTTAATTTTGAAACTCTTGATGACGATACATTGGAGTTGGAATTCACAGTACTGGTTTTCCGCGATGTGCCGGCTGGAAAAATAGAGTTTACAATTGATTATCTCTATTCATTAGACCCGCATGACGTGAATAGGCAGCATAAGGTACAGACAATAGCAATAGATGTCTTAAACCGTTATTCGGGCCCCGTCGAATCAAGCGCGCTGTCCATTCAAAGCGGCAGCAGCACATTGACTGCCGGACACAGCAGCGATGCGGCTTTGGTTTTTATGAATATAGGGAATGAAAATATTGTTGGGACAACCATTGTCCCCGGCAGCAGCCAAGGAATAATCGTCTCCCCGACATCAAATATAACGGCGGGAAACCCGCTTAGACCCGGACAATCCAGAAATATAATCATAGGTCTAAACGGCGCAAACCTAGACAAGGAAGCAGGCGGTACAATAAACATACCCATCGACGTAACGTTCACGACTGAATCCGGCGCGGTAGGTTCTGTGCGTACTTCTATCGCCGTCGAAATAAATCCCGGCGCAACCCCGCGGCCTTCGCCGTCGCCAACCCCGCGCCCCGATGTCAACCGCGAGGCCGACTTGAAAATGACGGGGCCGAACGAATACTTTACCGTGCGCCCCGGTGAATCCGTGGCCGTCGGTATAACCTACAAGAACGATTCGCGTAATAACCCGGCGCAAAACTTAACTTTTGCCCCGGAAATGATGGTTGGCTGGAGAAACGAATTTGTGCGGAGCAGTAACGTCCTGCTGTCGCCCGGGGACGAACGGACATTTCATTTTGTCATCAATCCCCTGCCCGGTGTAAGCCCCGGCGTTTATGACGTTTGGTTCACTTATACATATACTTGCGTAAATAATAAGGAGTATACCGGCAGGGGATCGGTGAAGATAGAGGTTGAGGAAGGGCCGACGCATTCGCCCCTCCTTGTAATTGACGAATTTTATACGGACATAGATATCGTGCGCCCCGGCGACAACTTTATCGCATACGCAAATGTCGTTAATTTAGGCGACGCCGTGGCCGAAGCGGTTGAGGTCTCGGTGTCCTCTTCCGGCCTTGGCCCCAGAGGCATAACGCTGACCGGCTCCGACACGCTTATATTGCCGAACGTCTTACCCGGCGGTTACAGCCCCGCGGGCTTTACGATGAAGGCCCATGAGGATATGGCGTCGGGTACATATCCTATAGAGTTTAACGTGAAATTCGGGGATGGCAGATCCTTCAAAAGCACTTATTATCTTACAATAGCGGGCGAAACGGGCGCGGGTATACGCGGACAGTTGGAATCCGTTAAATTGGAATCTTCTCAGGGCCCCTTCAACGCGGGCGATTCCGCCGGAATATGGTATACATTCGCAAACACAGGCATCGAAACCGCAAGGAACATACGTGTCAGCCTTGACATACCCACCGGGCTGGTTCCGACAAGTCCCAATATACAGCTTTTTACGGAAATTGTACCGGAAGATGCATATGAGGTCGTTTTCCACCTTTCCCCGACTGAGGAATCACGTACGCAGACATACTTGGTCGGTGTAATTACCCAATACGAGACGGGGCGGCGGAACGCTGACGGAACCCCTGTTATAGAGAGCTTCACCCAATATGTGGGCATTAACGTAAGGCGGCCAGGGCCGACGCCAACCCCGGCGCCCGGCACAGGCGTAAGCCAGGCGCGGCTTACGGGGTTTACTGAAAACCCGGAGGAAAGATTAAGCGCGGGCGAAAGCGGCACAATTTTTGTGACTTTAATAAACACCGGATCCAGAACCGCCACAAATGTCGTGGTTAAGGGAGAAACGCCGCAGGTGATAGTGCCTGTGTCCGCGCCGGCGCAAACAATACCGGAGCTTCGCGCGGGGCAGTCCGTAACACTTGAGTTCTCATATATGCCCACGTCTGAAGCAAGAACGATGACTTATGAAATAGGTTTTGCCATAGATTTTGAAACCGGCATAAACAGGGAAGACGGCGTAAGGGTTACAAGCAGTATACAGCAGTACGGGCATATCGCTGTGGAGGGTGAGCCGGGTACCGGGGCGGCGCGGGCTCGGTTGCAATCCGTTGGGCTGGAGACGGCCCAAGGCCCCTTTAATGCGGGAGACAGCGCGGAAATTACATATACGTTCACAAACAGAGGCGGCGAAACTGCGGGTAACGTACGCATTAGCCTTGTCATACCCCCTGAGATGGCCGCTGAATTAGTTCCTACAAGCCCCAATGTATTGCTCTTTCCGGAGATAGCGCCGGATGACGGACACGAAATTACTTTCCTTCTTTCCCCAACCGAGAGTTCGCGTACCAAAACATACCTTGTCGGCGTTAATACGCTATACGAGACAGGACGGAGAAACGCCGACGGTACCCCGGTTACGGAGAGTTTTACGCAATATGTCGCCATTAACGTTGTACGGCCGGATTCGGACTTGGCAACGGGGGTAAGCCAGGCGCGGATTATAGGCTTCACCGATAGCCCCGGGGAGAACTTGGGTGTGGGCGAAAGCGGCACGATTTACTTAACATTAACAAATACCGGAACAAGAACCGCCTCAAACATCGTAGTTAAAGGGGAAGCGCCGTCAGCGATAGTGCCCGCGTCCGCGCCCGCGCAAACAATACAGGAGCTTCGCACGGGGCAGTCCATAACCCTTGCTTTTACGTACATACCCACATCCGAAGCCAGAACAATGGCTTACGAAATAGGTTTTTCCGTTTCGTTTGAAAACGGGATAATATTGGAGGACGGCACCAGAGGCAAGGGCAGTATCCAGCAATACGGGCATATATACTCCAGAGGAACCGGGGTGTTTGGGCCGGACGGCGTGGACAGAAGCGTACCCAGGCTTATTTTGAGCGAGTATAGGATTACAAGCACAAACGAGGAAAACCCAAGGGTGGTTTTGGCGGGGCAGGAGTTCGACATGTTTATGCGCGTCCAAAATACCCATCCAACCAAGACCGTAAGTAATATTATCGTCTCACTTACCATGCCGGAGACCACCGGAACGGCCCAACCTGTCAGCAATGTATTTTCGCCTGTTTCCGGCAGTAATTCCTTCTACATTGCTTCGATAGAACCGGGCGGGGAGCAGGAAATCGACCTGCGCATGTTTTGCCTGAACAACGCCCAGGGCCGCAACTATGTGATGCGGATCCTGTTCGAGTACGAGGATTCGGATGGCGAATCCCATAAAGGCTCTCAGGAGGTGGGCATAACCGTGCGCCAGCCGGATAAAATGGAGCTTGGCCCCGTTAACTTCCCGTCGTTTATGAGCGTGGGAGATATGCATTTCCTAAGCTTCTACTTCCGCAACACGGGCTACGTGACCCTCAGGAACCTAAAGATAACCGCGGAAGGCGAGGGCTTTGACGGCTCCGGCGCGGTTTACATCGTGGGTAACTTCAATATGGGCGGTTTTGATTTTTATGACGGCTTTATAAGGGCGCTGGAGCCCGGTGAGCATACATTGAGAATAGTCGTTACATATGACCTGGATACAGGCGAACACGTAGTATACACGGAAGAAGCAACCGTAACCGTTTCGGAGGGCTTTGACTTTGATATGGGCTTCGACATGGGAATGGGCGATATGGGCGGAAGAATGATGATGGGCGGCATGGGCGGCGGTATGGTAGTTGTGGACAGCGGCGGCAGAGGTGGCGGCAGGCCCGGCGGCGGCTTTGACATGGGCGGGGGCATGGATATGTTTGGATTCGACGAACCCGCTCCCGAGGGCTTTGCGGCATCCGTTGTATATTGGACAAAAAGGGGTTTGAATTATGCAAACAGCAGAGTTTGGCCCTGGATTTCCGTGGGCGGCGTAATTGGCCTGGGCTTAACGTTTTTCTTTGTGCGCGGGGTAAAAATGCGCAGGGCGTATTCGCTGGAGACTTAATATGAACAGTTTCGACACTCTATCGATGGCGTTAAAAAACCTTTATAAACGCAAGCTGCGCACCTTCCTTACGGTGCTGGGCGTTGTGGTGGGCGCGTGCGCGATTATCATTATGATATCCCTTGGGCTTGCCATAAACCAGGGGTTTGAGGAGCGCATGATGTCCACGCCGAACGCCACGGTTATTAATATATATAATTACAGCGGTTTTGGCGGGCATGATCCCTTCGCGCTGGTTCTTGACGACGAAATGTTTGACCGTATACTGCAAATACCGGACGTTGAAGCCGTTACGCCCTGGGTAAATGTGTGGGGGATTAAATCTGTTATTGGCCGCTACGTAGCGGATTTGCAGGTATTTGGTGTTTATCCGGAAGCACTGCCTTATTTGGGATATGAGATTGAGGAAGGCCGCTGGCTTACGTCGGAAGACGAGTGGGGTATATTATTCGGATCAACCGTGCCTATGGCGTATATGACACTGCGTGAGCGAAACGACTGGCGTTTATATTACACCAGGATGTACGAAGGGGACGGCAGGGCACATGTAAATGTGCTGAGGGACCGTATTAGGATAAGCGTTGACTGGAGTTTTGGCGAGGAATGGTCGTACGGTTTCGCGGATGGATATGAGGACGATTTCGATCCCTTTGGCGATAACGAAAACACGCAAAGGGCGGTCAGGCCGCACCGGGTCGACGGCGTGGGCGTATTGACCCAAGGTGAGAACTGGGAAAGCGCGCACGCTTCATTTATGAACGTCCGTACGGCTGTGGCATTGCAGGAAGAACGCGAAAAATGGCAGCAGAACATGTGGGGCGGCGGTAGCGGCACCAATATCAGTACCAGCCAGCAAGCCGCAAGATATGACCGTGGATTCATAAAATGCACCGACGTAAACGCCATTGACGGCGTTATCGAGGAACTGGAGAAGCTGGGTTTCAGGGATGGCGAGCATATTTGGTATCCCGCGTCTTATATTAAGGAATTAAGGGACACCATGGCAAGCCTTCAAATGCTTTTGGGCGCGATGGGCGGCATATCGCTGTTTATCGCCACCATCGGGATTTCGAATACCATGATTATGTCGACAATAGAGCGTACAAAGGAGATTGGCGTAATGAAGGTTATCGGCGCGTCCCTGCGCGATATCCGCAAGCTCTTTCTGCTTGAGTCCGCCATAATCGGCTTCTTTGGCGGGGCATTGGGCGTTGGCGTCAGCTACCTCGCCTCATACTTTCTAAACGAAAACGGACTAGATTTCTTCAAGTTCATTGATATGTACAATTTTTACGGTGAAATGCAGGCCATGAAGGTTTCGATTATACCTTTCTGGCTTAGCGGACTCAGTCTCTTATTTGCCGCGGTAATCGGCCTTGTAGCCGGGTTCTTTCCCGCGCAGAGGGCCACAAAGCTCAGCGCGCTTGCCGCGATAAGGACGGATTGATAAGATAATCAGCCAATCTGGGCCACTCGGTTTTGCAATGTTTTTCGAGAGCCGTTTGAAATGATTTATTAAAATACAGCCTTATGAACGGGTCGAATAATTTACCAAAACCTTGATACCCTAACCTCAGTTCGTGCTTGATATGAACACCGCCCGGTGAATCATTCAATTCCAAGCTAAGAAAAGCCGGAAGCCGCATACCGGCTTTTTTCATCTGCCAAACAATATGCTTGGGCCGTATTGCCGTGGCAACTACCGCATGGAAAGCAAGCCGGCGTTTTTCGCCCAGGTATTCGTCATAATAAACTTCATCGCCAAGATGGTTTTCAACCCCGGGTTTTGTAATACGAAATTGCAAATGCTCCTCCGGCCACCACTCGCTGTATCGCTTACTGTCGGGGTTAATCATAAAATCGTAAAATTGCTCCGCCTCAGCGCCGGGAACAATCAATTCAACAATGTGGCTAATCATTTCAAATCACGGTCCCCATATAAACGCACCCTTTTCTGCCGGGCACGTTTGCTTCTTTAATGTAATTAAAATTTTCGCTTTCTTCCGCAATATGGCAAAGGGCGATACCCATGTCGATACAACCCAGTTTGTTATAGAAAAACCCAAGAAGCGGATTGGATTTTTTTCGGTAACAAAGGATTTTATTATTATCAGCGATAAAATACCAATTCTGCGCATTTACGCCGCTGGGCGCAAGTCGAGCCGCTTCCAACCTTTTGTCGGAGCCTTGGCTGATATCTGACAGCGGTTTGCGTTTAAACTCGGAAAGATCGCGGTGCAAAGGCTCGCCGGGTTTGCCAAAAGCCAAGGAAATAACATGGGGCAAAACGGACGCTTCTATTTCCTGCGGCTTTGACGCCCCCAGCCAGCAGGCTCCAAGCCCGGCCGCGGAAAGGAACAGGTCCAGCTGCTGCCCGACGAAACCGATGTTTTCATATGCGCCTTCTTTCTCTTCGCTCCCGAATATTAAATAGTGCGGTGCCTTGATGTTAAATAAACCCTTGGTTTTGTTTGTAATTTCAATGCTGTATCGTATGTCCGGGTATAAGGGTTTTACATTTTCAATTTGCGCCCGTACTTTTTCAAGGGTTGCGGAGTCCAGCGCAGCGGGGTCGTATTTTCGTATTGATTTCCGCTTTCTGATTATTTCGGCCATCAACATTTAATGTTACCTCCACTCTCGATATTTTTTATAAAAAATAAATATTTCTTCTATTGGCGTTTCAACCGCTCTTGAGATATCAATCGCTAATTTCAAATGGATTATTATGTCAATAATACATCTTAATCCCTTTCCCGAATCGTAACGCGTACCGTATCGCCCGGATATCTTTCAAGAAGCCGATTATATAGCACACTGAGCCGTCGGAGTTTTTCACGCCCATATTTACAACGCTTCCGTCATAAGGTTGTGTTACATTAGAACCAACTAAACGTCTGATACGCCTATACTGCAAGAGTAATTCTACTCCACTTTGTAAATATAGTAACTGGATCATAACCTACTCTAAAGTAAAATTCATTACTGCCACCGGTCATGTGCGTTGCACCTAAAAGTTTTGTTCTTCGTACAAGTTCGGAAAGAGCCGCTGCCGCGAGTCCTTTTCTTCTATGCTTAGGTTCTGTGCAAAACGGTTCCAGATATGCTAATTTATTTTCGGGTATATACCACATCATAGCATAGCAAGCATAATCACCTTTATCGTCAACAATTACCACGTCCAACTCAGGAGTTCTGTTCGGAGCAGTATCAAAACGCCGTACCGTTTCAATGCCACCCTCGGAATCACCTTGTTGGTCGAAACCTCTCCAAGTAGCGTTCTGTAATTCTAAACGGTCACAATCAGCTAAGGGTTTAAAATGGTATCCTTCCGGTAATTTATAATTGAGCGTGTTCTTTGAAAAATCGTAAATCCCTTCTTTATGTTCACAAATTAATTCGTATCCTTGCCTTTTTATTTCATCAATTATACTTTTTTGGCTGCTGTAAACGCAAAGATGCAAACTTCCATCTTCTTTGCTTAGTCTTTCATGTGAATATTCTATCATTTTTGTAATAATTACTTCATAACCGGGTGTTAAATTGAAATATGCCTCTCCGATTTTGCTGTCATACCAACAAAACCCGACAATACATCCGTCATCCTCCCATATAGTATTTCTATGGTCTTGTGTATGGTCAGTCCAATACAGTAATTGTGAATATTCAAAAGCTGTTGCCGGCTTCCCGTTGCGCCAGTCTATTTCGTAGTTTTTAATCATAAAACGATATACTTTTTCAAAATCAACTAAACAACGGTAGGGTCTTTGAATTATCATACTGTACCTCCAATAAATATTTATTTTACAATAAGAATAACACGAAAATTATTCCCGCTCCCTAACAGTCACTTTTACCCTATCCCCCGCCTGCTTCCCAATCTTCGCCCGTATATCTTTGCGTATGCCAATAATATAACACACCGACCCATCCTCATTCTTCACACCCATATTTACAACGCTTCCGTCATAAGGTTCTCCGTCAAATGTGGCGTGAACCTTAACCCTGCCTTTGCCGAACTCCGCGCGTATATCATAAGGGAAGGCTGCATACGCGCCGCCTTTACCCGTTTCGGCGGAATTTATAACCGCTTCGTATATATAAACTTTATCGTTCAATTTATCGCCGCCTTCCCGCATTATAGCAAATTTCAGGGTTTTATTTACAATTTCCGTCCGACATACATTAAATGCTCTGACCAGCTGAGCAACTCCTCGCGGTCCCAGAGCTTTTCGCTTAAATCCAGCCAAAGGTCAATGATTTCCTTGGGCTGCGACATGATGTTCGGCTCGCAGGGCGAAACTATGCCTTCCTGACCGAACAAATGCAGCTTTTCAAGGGGAAACTGAGCCATAAATGGTAATAATTCGCTTTGTTCGATAAAAAATGCTTTTGTGAAAGCGTCGCCGGCATAGCTTCTTTTATCAATAACGCTCTGTATAAATTCTATTTCGCAAGGAGCTGTGGAGGCAATGATTTCGGGCATGAATTTCATGCCGTATATTATACCGCCCATCATATTTATAAACGAAACAAACATTACGCCGCCCGGTTTAAGCAGGTTTATGCTTGCTTTTACAGAATTAACGCGGTCCGCTTCGTCTAATAAATGATACATCGGCCCCATAAGCAAAACATGGTCGAATTGACCGTTAACCAATTTATCGGCCTCGCGCGCGTCGCCTGTGACGGTGCTGATTGAAAGCCCAAGTTCGGCGGCGCGTTCCTTTCCGTACTTGGTATTTCCGGCGGATAAATCGAACAGTGTCACGCTGCAGCCCTTTTCAGCCAAGTAAACCGAATACCGGCCCGGCCCGCCGCCGATGTCTAAAACCGAATTGCCCGGCTTTATGTAGCGGTCAAGCATCCGGCATGTTAACAAATATTCCGGCCTGCCCGCTATGCGGTTCCATTCGCGCTCAACTTCCGCGTCATAATAATCCATGACGATTTTCGTGGTTTCATCCATTTTAACCCACTCCCTTAATATGTTATTACAGAATAAAAAAGCGGCTAAGGTTGTACTTTCCTCAGCCGCTTAATGATTTTATAATCCGGTAAAAGATACTATCCTCTTATAAAATCAAAAAGAGACTAAGCCTGCGTCCGAGCGGATTAGCAAACTTAGGTTCAGAATCAAAAAACCAAGCTGTCATATAACTCTTCACAGTGCCTACCCCTTTCATAAGAGTTATCATTCAGTTTAACAGACAATAAACGCAATGTCAATCCATGTTTTAAAATTGTAATCTATACGCAACAATTACGACATTTTAAAGCCTCGACAGAATAAAGAAAGCCTGTGCTTCCGGTGCGGCGCCGGGTTTGTCGAAGTGAGGCGCGCCGCATGCCCCGCGCAGTATGCCGTACTCGTCCACTTGCTTCAAGACGGCATCGAGCGTTTCCGGGACGCGTTTCATAAACGAAGCGTCCAGCCAGCCCGTTTGCACGCCCTTTTTAATCGTATAGCACAGCATCTGGGCGAAATTGGCTTCCACAAAGGTATCCGGGTCGTCCAATATATTATGGAACAGCATATCGTTCCGCTGCAGCTCCAGCGCGGATTCAATTGTTTTACGCACAATCTCGGCGTAACGTTTCTTCGTATTTGAATCGTTTATGCCCTCAATCATGCGGGCAAGACCGCTTATGGCCCAGCCGTTTCCGACACCCCAGAATTTATCTATGATAAACCGGCTCTCGGTTTCATCCCAGATGTGCTTGAACAGTGATTTTTCCGGGATATACAAATGTTCAATGTAACCGTCGGCCTGTTTAATAGCCTCGGCTTCGTAACCGGCTTTCACAAGGCCGGGCGGCAGCATATACATGGAATCCACCCAAAACTGTTTGGCGTAATCGACATGGTAGACGATTCCCGTTTCGTTGCGCGGCGCGTCCTCAAGTACCCAACGCAGCGCTTTGTACAGAGCGGTTTTTAGCATTTCGTCCCTTGTTATTTCAACGGCTTTTACATGAGCCTCCAAAGCGGATAAGGGGTCGGTGCATGTTGTCTCGCCGTACATTAGACCCAGCCGGCCATCGTCCCTTTGGCGGTTGGCCATGTCGAGAACGAGCCCGACAGCCGTCTCCGTATCCCCCGCCTCAAAAAAGGCTTGGGCGCAAACTCCTTGTTCCCAAGAATGGCGCTGCATACACAACAACGCCATTTTTGCCTTGTTTATTATATCCATGCTCATGGTTTTTTTATTTGGTCAAGATCTATTGCGCAAACGTTGCAAAAACCTTTATCAATCGGCGCGTTGTACAATACCACATTGCCTGAGCGGTTGAAGGAGGGATGCGGATGCTCCGCGCCGGTTGCAGGTTCCGCAAGGTTTGCCAGCACTTCCTCCGCGCCCGTCTCGGCGTTTATAAGCATGATTTGGTTTTTCCATCCCATGTAAACGCCGGTTATGCGGTCGGCTGTTATCCATTTGCCCGCTCTGTCGGGAGCGCAGTGCAGGTATTGCGTGGATTCAGCCATAACCTTGAAATTATGACCGTCCCTGGTTCCGCGCATAATGTGGTTCGGATATTTAATAAAATATAAATAATCCCCGTCGCCCGTCCATACCTCGTGGGTAATCCAATCGCCTTCTTTTTCCACATAATACGGGCGTACCGTGCGTGTGGGGTAATCAAACATCCAAATGCGTTGTAAGGCGTCACCCGTTGTTTCATGTATGTACATAACGGATTCGTCATCCCCGGGGCAGGCTTGGCAATGGCCAAGAACATGGTCATCTTTCCAGACAACTTCCGCAACGCCCTTTTTGGGGTCCAGCACAACCAGCGCGTAAATTTTATTGGCAAGCTGGTACGAGCTCCATATCAGCCCTGATTTTGATGCCGAAAAATGCCCGGTACAGCGCCCGGGCGGCAGAACGCCCACTTCCGTAAGCTTGCCCGTGAGCGTCTCGAACCTGTACACGGAATCCTCTTTTCGCACATAAGCGCAATCGCGGTGATAATCCATCCCCAAATTCGTATAACCTTCCCCGAGCGCCAGTTCCTGCTTCCCCGTCGCGTACTCCACACGGTAAATAGCCGATTTTTCGTTTTCGGTTCTTATGTAAAAGAAATATTTATCATCGGAAGTAAAACTTTCCGTCGTAAAGTAAAACTTGCTGGAACGCTCCTTGCTGTTGGTAAACTGCTTGATAACATACCCTGTATCTTTGTCCTTGTATTCAAATAATTCGTTCATTTGCTTCCCCCTGTTTTAATGAAAAAGGGGAACTATAAAAGCTCCCCTTAATTATTATTTAAATGTTGAATTACTCTTCGATTGTGTTTACTTCGTCAAAAGCGACTTGCAGCTCGTCAAGGGAGTCCTGACCGCCTTCGGCGTACCAGCGGGCGGTTTCTAATCCGAATCCTGCCAAGTCGATATTACCCATGACATAGTTGACGACCGCGTCGTCTATGATCTGGTTAAGGGAGCGCATGCTGAGTGTCCAGGTGGGGGACATTACCGCAAACGGAAGTATCGGGTTGTAAACGGCAAACTCAATGTTTTCAACCTGTACTTCGTCATGGCGGACTTCGCGCGGGTTGCGCCACTGCCTGTAGGTAAGGTCGTCCCTCATTCTAAACTGGTTCAGGCCTTCTACTATATCCCAGCCATTGAGGATTTCCGCGCGGGGGATAACTAAAATGGTTTCGTCGTCAACCCATTCGTAGTTTACGTCTTCCGCGCCCCAAATCAAGATATTCTGGCCGATTTCATCGTTCAGCATGTTAAGGAAGTTGAGATGGTGGCGTAAATCCTCCTCGGTTCTTGCTCCGGTGGTGGAGATGGCGACATAACCCATATGCCCGTCATGGGCGCGTACGAGGAGTTCCCCGTGTCTATTGGCAACGGAACCCATTACCCAGATATGAGTGCCGGCATCGACATCTTCCTGTGTGATAATGCCGTTGTCGCGTAAACCGTTGGCGGCGCGTCTGGATTCGTCAGTAACGTCCATATGCCAGCCAGCTTCGCTTCTGCGCAGGAAATGCGCCCAATCGCTCGTTTGCAAGGCCGCGAAGTCTGTGTTGATTAAGCCTTCGTCGTATAATTTCTTGCTGAAATCAAGCGCTTCGATGAAGCCTTCATGCTCAAACCACGGATAAAGCTGACCTTCCTCGTCAACGCCGAATCTGTTTGGCGCGCCGTGCATTACAGCCAGGTCATGGAAGGGACCCATGTGGAAGCCGGTCCAAGCCATGCCGAATGTTGCGCTGCCGTCACCGTTGGGGTCGTTGTTTGTGAACGCGTACAGTACCTCGTACAGCTCGTCAAGGGTTGTGGGTTCCTCAAGCCCTACGTTCTCAAGCCAGTCGCTGCGGTAAACCATGCCGGGGCGTCCGACGGGGCGCATACGGGGGATACCGAAATAGCGGCCGCCGATGGATATGTTGTTAAAGACGTTCTGGTTGATTTCGGCCAAGTTCGGGTATTCCATGATATAATCGGTGATATCCCAGAAAGCGCCGGACTGGGCGGCCTGTACGATAGGCCCGGTGTTACCGGTTATTACGACAAGGCCGGGTAAATCGTCGGTCAGACGGGTGTTCATCTGCGCGTCATAATCCGCGTTCAGAACATAGAATAATTCGATTCTGTAACCGGTATGTTCCTCCAGCGCTAATATAGCCGGATGGTCGCTGGCAATAATCTCGCCGCTGTGGGATACTGTGAGGATGGTGATGGTGTAACGGTCATCACCGTCGTCGCGGGTACCGGAACCGCAGGCTGATAAAACCATTGTAAAGGCTAGCATTACAGCCGTTACCGCAACAAGTAACTTTTTCATTGATTTCATAATATTCCTCCTGTTTTGATTTTATTTCAAGGCTTGCCTTATGGCTTGCCTGGAAATCAGCACGTGCGGCATGTTGCGGGCGGGACGCCCGCGTTCCCAGCGCTACCCTTTTATCGCGCCCACCATAACGCCCTTGGTGAAATGCCTTTGGATAAAGGGGTATACGACAAGGATGGGGACGGTGGCAAACACGATAACAGCGTTTCTGATGCTTTCAGACGGCGGTGTGACCAAAGAGGGGTCGAAATTTGCGTCGTCGATGCGCCCCGCAGACAGCATGACAATACTGCGGAGTATAAGCTGCAGCGTCCAGCGGTCGGGACGGCTGGGTAGGTAGAATAGGGCAGGGCGGTAAGCGCCCCAGTAACCAACGGCGTAAAAAAGTGAAAAGGTGGCGATTGCCGCTTTGGACAAGGGGAGCACAATCCTTAGAAAAACCGTTATGTCCGAAGCTCCGTCTATTCTGGCGGATTCCTCAAGCTCCGCTGGGATGGACTGGAAAAAGTTTTTAAGTACTATCAGGTTCCATGTGCTGACGGCACCGGGGAGTATGAGCGCCCAATACGAATTAAGAAGGCCGAGGTTGCGGACGTTTAGGTAAGCGGGAATCATTCCGCCGCTGAACACCAGCGTAAATGTTACCATCATTAAGATGGCGGTACGCCCGACAAGGTACTTTTTAGAGAGCGGATAAGCGAATGTAAGCGTAATTAACATGGATACAAGGGTACCAAGCCCGGTGGTCCAGATTGAAACCCACAAAGCCCGGGGGAGAGTGCGTGATGAAAATATGTATCTGTAGCCCTCAAGCTGGAAGGTACGGGGAATCAGGAAGAAGGGGCGCGAGGCGACCTCCGCCTGGGTGGCGAAAGAGGTGCCGATAATATACACGAACGGTATAACGGTTATCGCCGCGCAAAAGATAAGGAAAAACACGTTGAATACATCGAAAATCCTTGATGCCGTAGAGTCGTTGCGTATCATGTTTATCCCCCCTAAAAGATCCCGGATTCGCCCGCTTTTTTAGCGAGCTTGTTAGTGCCTAGTATCAATACCATGCCTATAACGGATTTGAACAGGCCGATGGCTGTGGTGTAGCTGAATTGCCCGTTTACTATACCCTCCCTGTAGGTGAAGGTGTCAAGCACGTCAGAAACCACGCGGTTTCCGGCGTTTGACATAAGGAAGAGCTGGTCGAATCCATTATCCAGGACATTTCCCATGCGTAAAATTAATAAAATGACTATGGTGCTTCGGATGGCGGGCAGCGTTATATGCCAGACCTGCCGCCATCGCCCCGCGCCGTCGACTATGGCGGCTTCGTACTGCTCCATGTCAACGCCTGTCAAAGCGGCTAGAAAAACTATGGTGCCCCATCCCGATTCCTTCCATATTGTTTGGATGATGATTATAGGCCGGAACCATCGGGGTTCGGTTAGGAAAGAGGCTGTGTTACCGCTTAAAGTGGTTATCAGGCCGTTTATAGGCCCCGTAGAGTTCAGGAGCATGAAAGAAATACTGGCGACAATGACCCATGAAATAAAATGCGGTACGTAAATCGCCGACTGTATGGCGCGCTTGAACCATTTAAGCCGTATTTCGTTAAGGAAAAGCGCCAGTATGATGGGTGCGGGGAAAGCAAAAATTATACTGTAAAACGACAAAAGCAGCGTATTTATCATTAGTGTGGCAAATGTGGCGCTGTTGAAGAAATTGGTAAAATGCTTGAGGCCGACCCAGGGGCTTTCGGAAAAGCCCCGGAAAATGTTATAGTCTTGAAATGAAATCAAAATTCCCCACATGGGGAGGTAGCGGAACAGTATAAAAAACGCCAGGCCGGGTATAAGCATTATGTACAACCAGTAGCTCTTGCGCATTATCTTTAGTGTTTTTATGAAACTGTTCCACGAAAATCTTGATTTTCGTACTCTCACGGGCGCAGACGGATTTGCCAAACCACAGACACCTCTCGCGGTCATTTTTAGTTATTGTACACAAAATCCGGCAGAATGTCAAATGAAAACAAACCCAAAAACTACACATTAGTTATAAAATCCAACTAAAATCATAGTAAAATCAACCATTATAAATTTTTGTTAACCATTCTGAACCTTTCCTCGCTAATGTCAAATATTAACGCACACAGTGCTTTTGTGTAACTTATGCGTTTATATTTGTAACTTACGCGTGGCCCCAAGACTAATAAAGAAGCGCTATCGTAGGTACTATATGGGTAGGTGAGATTATGAGGCTGATTTTAAAACAATTGCAGGATATTTCCGAAACCGAGGTCGAAATCCGCTATGCGCAAATGGATGCCAGAATACACAACCTTATAAAGCAAGTGGAGCAGAGCAAGCAATATCTTTATGGCATGGAGAATGGACGGCAGCACCGCATTTTGGTAAATGATATTTTTTATGCGGAAAGCGTGGACAGAAAAACATACATTTATACCAAATTGGATATTTTTCATTGTGAGCTGAAATTGTATCAAATACTTATGAAAAACGTTGATTTTGTACAGGCAAGCAAATCCTGTGTAGTTAACATAAACGTCCTGGAAAATATCCGGACATTACTAAACAGCCGTATGGAAGGCACATTGATCAATGGTGAGAAGATAACGATCTCCCGTACCTATATTCCGGGTATAAGGGCGGCGTTTACCGAAAAGGGAGGAGATGCGGAATGAAGAAATTCATCAAGGATTGGCTTATGAATTTTGCGATAATCGTGATTGTCCTGTATGTCTTTGATTTTATTTTATATGGGCAGGGGGGAAATAAGGTTTTTATTTTTCAACTGCTTTTTGTCACCCTGCTGATTAGGCTGCTGGCGAAGCTAACCAGCAAATTTATTTCATTATACTACCCTGTTCTTGAGTACCTACTTGAATTTGCGATGGTTAACATTGTTGTCCTTGGCAGCGGCTTGTTGTTAAAGTGGTTCAGGCTTGAAAACATCTGGCATCCCATATTAGTCATCGCGGTAGTTTATGCGGCGGCTTTTGTACTGGATTTAACGCGGACAAACCGCGATATCGCATTTATAAATGAGCAGATAAAACGCAGACGGGGGTTTGGAAAATGATAATATATAAACATATATTAAGGAATCTAGGTAAAAAAAAGCTGAGGAGCTTATTGGTTCTGCTGTCAATTGGTTTATCGACCGCGTTGTTTTTTGCGACATTGGGTCTCGGCGCGGCGATTGAAAGGCTTGCGATTGCCCAGATGCGCCAGTTTACGGGTTCAACCGATCTTATTATGGTGAATAGGTATGACGAGTTGTACGTTACTACCGATAGCTTGCTGTACATATCTCCAGAAAGCCTTAAAGCGGTTACCGGGATTAGTTATTATGCGGGCCAGCTTCAGCATTACGCGACGGTTATCCCGGCTGACGGTGACCGTCTTTATATGCAGATTATCGGCGGGGACTTTGCTGATTTTGAAAGATTTAACCCCATTGTCTTCGCCGATAGGCATGAAGGGCTTAATGACTTCAGCGGCGATAAAATTATAATAAGCCGGGCTTTTGCGGAAAAACATAATTATAAGACCGGAGATATAATGGAAATGCACTTCGGGAAAAGAACGCATGCGCAGATGCTGATTGTGGGGGTAGCCGAATCCACGGGCATATTCCTTATGGAGCTGCCGGACATTGGCATAGTTCCAATGGATTTCGCAAATGAGGCATTAAACGCGGGCGGCCTGCCGAATGTAATCTATATTGCCGCAAGCGACAAGAATCAAATTGATAAGCTTAAGCAAGATATCGAGGCTATTTATCCGCGGGCGGCTGTGGAATACGCGGTCAACGAGCTGCTGGCAGCGTCGCGCGCCAACACGGCGGCAATGCCCTTTGCGGTTTCGTCAATATTCGTGGTGGTTATGGGCCTGTTTATCGTAATCACCTCGTTCAATCTGATTTTCATTGAACGTCTGCCGTCCCTTGGCGCGTTCAGAACGGTAGGGTGTACCAAAATAAGGATGACGATGATCAATTTAAGCGAGGCGCTGACGTTTGGTTTGCTGGGCGGGGTTTTTGGATGTCTGCTGGGCTTGGCCGCGCTTAATATAATCGGGGGCGTTTATGTGCCCGGCGTAAGCGGAGGGGTAGGGGTTACCTTTCAAATCAACAGCATACATCTGATTTTTACCGTTTTGTTTGGGGCCGCGCTTACGCTTATCGGGGCGCTTGTCCCGGTTATAAAGATTTCCCGGATCCCCTTGCGCAATATTATTTTGGGAGACATCATAAAACATAAAAAAAGAGAGGCATCGCGCAGCGTAATAACGTGCGCATTATCGGCAGTTGTGTTTGCAATGAGTGTACATACACCGCACTTTATCAAACCGGGTTTAACAAGTTTCATTGTTGCTGTTATATGCATGGTTTTGATTATCGTAGCGTCAATTTTACTGATTCAAGGCGTTATCAAGCTCATCGCAATATTAATCGGCAGGCGCGCGGGGACATTCGCTGCCCTTTGGATCGGCATAAAAAATGTCACAGACAACAGCAAGCTCTTAGACATTGTAAGGCTTATCACAATTTCTGTATCATGCACCGTATTTATGGCGGTATTTACACTCTCGGTCAGTAATACGGCCAGGGAAATAAATACGGGTTTTTTCAACTATGATTATATGCTGATCATTCGCGGCGCCCGTCAAGATGAGCTTGACAGGCTGAGGGCGGTTGAAGGCGTTGACGACACCCTTGGGTATTACACAGTCTTTAATCAGTACGTGCCCTCATTTAACTCTTTTTTAAGCGTCCTTTACGGAATCGAGGATGAGAAGTACTTTGATTACGTAAAAACTGATTTTGATAATAATACGCTGGCTGCCATTAGGGGTCTTGACAATGGGCGTAACATCATCCTGACCACGCATCTGCAGCGCCTGTTTGATATTAACATTGGCGACGAGGTAACGCTGAACTTTTATGGGGAGGATTATGTCTACACTGTTACGGGGTTTGTGCATTCTCCCAATGACGGCGGTGTCTCCGGATTTATCTCCGCCGGCAACATCAAATCGGACGGCAGGCAAATATCATTTTCCCGGCTCTATGTTCGCGCCGCTGAAACGCCGCAGGCTATGGCAAACACACGCGCCGAATTTTTGGGACGCGTCCTCTTTATGGAAACAATAGATGATTTATTGGAAGAGAGCTACAACGCTTTTATGCGCATATTCGACGTGCTGACCGCCTATGCCGTTCTGGCTACAATAATCGGCGTTGCGGGTATTTTTAACAATACGTTCGCCAGCTTTATCGAAAGGAAAAGGGAGCTGGCCGTGATGCGTTCTGTCGGGATGAGCAAAAGCCAATTACGCCGGGTGATGGCATCTGAGGCGGTCGTCATTGCCGTATCCGGTACGCTGCTTTCCTTTGCCGCCGCCGCCGGGATGTTATCCGTCGCGCCCGTGATGATGGGATTCATGTGGCATGAGAAATTAATTATTACATATAATCCCGCAATATTCGGCGCGGCTATGCTGTTTATCATGGCGTGCATGTCTTTGGCTGCATTTGTATCTATTTCAAGGACTTCGAAAATGAGCATAATTGAAGCTATCAAATATGAATAAGAATTCTAAAGGAGGATATTTTTTATGGCAAATAACGCAGTTGTTCAGGTGTCGGGAGTAAGCAAGAGCTTCCCGCTTGAGAAAAATAATGTGAGAGTGCTTGATAATGTCAGCCTAACGGTTAACAGGGGTGATTTCCTTTCGATCATGGGGCCTTCGGGTTCGGGAAAGAGTACGCTGCTGTATCTTATCGGCGGTCTGGATAAGGTTTGCGCCGGACAGATTCTTTTAAACGGCAAGAACATATGGGACATGAACGACAGGGGGCAAAGCGTGATGAGGCGCCGCGAAGTTGGGCTTGTTTTTCAATTTTACAACCTCATCCCCAACCTTAACGTTGTTGACAACATTCTTATGCCGGCTATCCTTGACGGAAAAAAGCCAAAGAGCCTGAAGAAAGACCTTGACGTAATATTGGATATAACCGGCCTAGCCGACAGGAAGAAGCATATCCCGTGCGAGCTTTCCGGGGGGCAGCAGCAAAGGGTGGCAATCGCCCGCGCGCTGATAACAAATCCTGACGTCATTCTGGCGGACGAACCTATCGGCAACTTGGACAGCGCCGCGGGCACCCAGGTTTTGAAGCTGTTGCAAAGGGTCAACAGTGAGAAGAAAAAAACCATCATTATGGTGACCCACAACATAGAAGCGACGGCATACGGGAACAGGGTCATAAATATAAAAGACGGTAAAATCATTGAAAGCGCTTAGAGCTTGATTTCTGCATTCTGTTAACGTATTTATCTCACCTGGCCAAACATCGTCTCCTTTAAATCTAAATAATAGAGGTAGTTCTCCGGGGTTACGTCCGGCGGGCACCTGTGGTCGCAGAACGGGATAAAGCCGCCTCTTTCCACCATCGGGGCAAGGGATTGCATATACCCTTTTATGCTTTCCTTCCCTTCAATCATTTTAAGTTTATCAAACCCGCCCATTATGCGCAGTTCTTTGCCGTGCCGGCTCAGCAATTCGGCAGGATGGGCGCAGCCGTTGACTTCGAAGGGAAAGAGGCAATTTATCCCGCCTTCCAGCAGATAAGGGAGAATCGGGCGCACGTCCCCGTCGCAATCCGTGTACCAAATATCAATGCCGAAATCCATCAATTTCTTCTTTATCCTTTTATATCTCGGCATTACCACGTCCCTAAAGAAATTGACCGATACAATGGGGCCGTTCTTGAAGCATATATCCTCCCAACCGCTGGCGAAGTCAAAGTCCACAACGGGAAGCGCTTGGTCAAGGAAATCCTCGGCAAGCAGACAGCAGGTTTCCACCATGTCCTCGACCATTTCGGGGTAATCATAAGTGGCGTAGGCAAGTCCCTCAAAGGTAAGCATGTCGCGGATTTTACCGATCATTGAGCCGCAAGAAACCCCAACCGGGAACTCCCGGCTTTTTGGATAAGCCAGCTTGAGCGTATCCGTATTAACAAGCCGCGCGGGATCATCACGCCTGAACCGTTCTTTTTTGCATTTTAACCAGTCATCAGGGGTTTCTACGGATGCCTTTATGTAATGCGGGATAGTGTCGTGCCCGTCAGCGGGAACCTCGGCAAGCAGGCCGTCGCCGTTTATCATTATCTTTTTATCGCCCTTGACCTCGACGACCTTTTGCTCAAAGCATGGTGACATCCATATATTTCCCGATACATTTTCTATCCTGTCGAAATTGAAGAAGATATCGGCTTCCTCATTGTTTTTTATACCGTTTTCATAAAACAGCGGCCACTTGGTGAAATTTTCTTCCCAGTAGCCAAACTCCATATTAAAGCACCGGTCAACGGGCTTATACCGCATTTGATTGTTAAACCGCTCCCTGGCCGTCATAGTCCCTTTCCACGATGGCCTGCACGGGGTTATTTCACGCATATATGCGCCTCCGCTCAATTATGTTTTATCGTAACCTTCATCTCGGGCAGATTTTTCATGATTTTTGTCACGGTGCACGCGTCGAATACACTGTTAATCGGTTTTATATATTGTTCCGGGAACCCTTCGGGGAGCGTCACAATAAACTCGATGCTTTGATAGATACCCTTCTCCGTGTCTCCCGCAAGCTCCAGCCCGATCCCTTCCGTCGATAATTCCATGCTTTGGCAAAAACCCCGCAAGGTCATCATAGAGCAATTCAACAACGCCGCGGCCCACATCTGAACCGGAGTAGGGTATTCGCCGCCTCCGCCTTTTGCCGCGGGTATATCCGCTATTAAGGTTAAACCGTCAATTTCTGCCGACACTTTCGTTTTATCAATAATCCTTGATACAGCCGTTACTTTATCCATTACTAATTACCTCCCGATCAAATTGGGTTACAGCAATATTTTACCATAAACGCTCATTCTTGACAATCTTAGTCACAAATATTATAATATATACTACTCAAACGCCGCAGCCGCCGTTTTTCCCGAAAGGAACAAGCTTCTATGAAATGGAGATACGTTGCAAGAAGGCTCTTGATCGCTGTACCGACTTTTTTCGGCATAACAATACTTGCGTACATAATCGCTTCGTTCGCTCCGGGAAGCCCGCTGGACGCGTTTCTGGCGGACCCGCGCATTACGGCGGAGGAGATCGCCCGTTACAGGGAGGCGCTGGGGCTGGACAAGCCCGTGTTTGTCCAGTACCTTAACTGGCCTGAAGGCTCTGCTCCAAGGCGATCTGGGCTTTTCTATAAGCTCCAGGAGGCCCGTAATAGATTTAATAATGGCCCGTATCGGCCCCACCGCGATGCTGGCGTCGTCTGCTATAATCCTGTCAATATTAATATCCGTTCCGCTGGGAATCCTTGCGGCCGTAAAACCCAATTCGGCACGTGATTACGTGTCAACGGGCATATCCCTGCTTTTCGCGTCCACCCCGAATTTCTTCGCCGCGCTTGTGCTGATTTATATATTCGCCGTTAATTTAAGAATACTCCCTTCGGGCGGCATGTTCGACTCGTCCGGCCAGCGTACCTTGCTCATCCAGCTAAGGCATATGGTTCTGCCTGCTTTGGTATTGTCGTTCCAGCAGATAGGGGGGTGGGTGCGCTATATGCGCTCTTCCATGCTGGACGTTATGCAGGAGGATTATATACGTACGGCGAAAGCCAAAGGGTTAAAGCGCGGGATGGTCATAATGAAGCATGGCGTAAAGAATTCGTTGATTCCGGTGGTTACGGTTATCGGTATGTCTATCCCCAGCCTTGTCGGGGGAGCGGTGGTTACGGAGCAGGTGTTCAGCTGGCCGGGCATCGGTTCGTTGATGGTGCAGTCCATAGGGTCAAGGGACTATCCGGTTATTATGGGTATAACTGTGTTGATTTCGGTTACGGTATTGCTGTGTAATCTTATCGTCGATATGATATATGGTTTGCTGGACCCGCGTATAAGTTACAATTGATAGATTAATAAGGATGATTGCGATGGATAATAACGGCGGGAAAGATGAATCGTATTTCCTGGATGCCCTGCGCAAATTTTTAAACCATAAACCGGCGTTTGCCGGTGTTTGCGTTTTAATACTTGAAATTCTCTGTGTTGTTTTATTACCCATCATCCTGACCCTTGATCCGTATACGTCTAACCCGGCGGCTTTCGGCGCGGCTCCCGCTCCCGGTCATTTTCTGGGAACGGATTCCATAGGAAGAGATATTTTCGCAAGGGTCGTATACGGCGGGCGCACATCCCTGCTCGTGGGGCTTCTGTCAACATTGATAGCCATGTGCCTGGGCACGCCGCTGGGGCTTTTGGCCGGGTATTACAGAGGATGGGTTGAGGCCGGAATAATGCGCCTTGCCGATATATTCATGTCCTTTCCGTCTATGGTGCTTATTTTAGTTATGGTCGCGGTTGTAGGCCCGTCCGTCTGGTCGGTCACCATAATTATCGGGGTTCTGGGCTGGACGCAGTTTGCCAGGCTTATCCACGGCAGCGTCCTCAGCGTGCGTGAAAAGGAATATGTGGAGTCCGCCCGCGCCATCGGAACACCCGATTTCGTTATCATGATTAAATACGTGCTTGCTAACTGCTTCGCGCCGATTCTGATCGCCGCTACTTTTATGACCGCAAACGCGATAATATTGGAATCCTCCCTAAGCTTTCTGGGTATGGGCGTGCAGCCCCCGCAGGCGAGCTGGGGCAATCTTCTGTTCGACGCCCAGAGCCTGACCGTGCTGTCACGCAGGCCGTGGCAGTGGGTGCCGCCCGGATTCATGCTGGTGCTTACCGTGCTTAGCATCAACTTTATCGGTGACGGCGTGCGAAGCGCTCTGGATCCGAAAATAAGGCTTTAAGGTTTTACAAAATACAAAGAAGGAAGGTAGTGCTTATGAGAAAGTGCATAGCGCTGATTCTGGCCGCAGCCATGCTCACGGGCCTCTTGGCCGGATGCGCCGCAGACGGGGCCACCGCCGGAACGGGTGAGAAGGTAATCACCATGGCTATGACAAACCCATGGGACACGATGATGCCCCTCAACACCAACAGCAATTACGGCCGCGTGATTTATGACCAGCTTTACGACAGGCTCACAATGAATCAGGCGGACGGCTCCTTTGCCCCGAGGCTTGCCAAATCATGGGAAGTCAGCGAGGATTCAACCGCGGTGACGTTCCGTTTGGTAGAAAACGCCAAATGGCACGACGGAACGCCGTTTACCTCCGCGGACGTGGTGTTTTCGTTCCAGCTTTATTCCAATCCGGGCGTTGAAGCTCTCAGCCGCTATCTGCTCCAATACATTGACGGGGTTGACGCTTCCGGAGCGGAGATATCAGACAAATCCATCGCCGTTGAGGCGCTTGACGACTACACCGTGGTAATCACCATGAAATCGCCAATGTACTATGAAACACTTTTAAATGACTTAAACAACGTATTTATGATTCCCAAGCATATCTTCGAGGGTAAAACCCCCGAGGAACTAAACGCCCCCACCCTTTGGGAGAACCCCGTGGGAACCGGCGCTTTCCGCTTTGCTTCCAAGATAGACGGCGAACGCATGGAATTTACGGCTAACGAGGATTATTTCCAGGGCGCGCCGAAGATCGACAGGCTGGTGGTGCGTATCATACCCACCGCCAACCTTCTGGCGGGGTTAATCAGCGGCGAGATTGATATTCTGGCGGGCGGCGGCCTTGGCGCGATACTCCTTGACGACTGGGGCATGGCAAAGGAGCAGAACAACCTTATAACCGAATCCATCCCCACGCAGAGCTATCAAATGCTTATTATCAACACGCAAAAACCGTACATGACCGAAAGGGCGCGTCAGGCGTTCTCTATGGCCATTAACCGCGATGTCCTGGTCAACTCCCTGCTTCAGGGCGAAGGCGTTTCGATTGTGACGCCCATCTCACCCATCAGTCCGTACTACAATCCGGCTGTGGAGGTATGGTTCGACCCTGATTTAGCCAAGCAAATCCTTGAGGAAGAAAACTTCCCCTTCGATCAGGAACTGGTGTTCTTAGTGCCTACCGGCAACACCACCCGCGAGCGCGCCGCCGTCCTTATACAGCAGGACTTCCAAAGGATCGGCGCGAATGTCCGCATCCAATCCGTAGACTTCCCGACATTGATGAACGATATGCGTGAGGAATTGCATGATTTCGGCGTAATAGGCTCCGGCGGCTCCCTTGACCCGAGCGAAAGCCGGCAGATGATAAATCCGGACAGCACGGTTAACTTCTCCCGCCTTACCGATTACACGCTGTCCGATTTAGCCCTCGAAGGAACCTCCGCGCTGACTTTTGAAACGCGCGTACCCTATTTTAATCTGTATCAGGAGCTCATGAGGGATACGGCGGCCATTGTTTACCTGTTCACCACTAACAGCCTGATGGCGTACAATAACCGCCTGACGGGCATTAATGCCGCTAACTTCAACGTGCTTGACTGGAGCGCGTGGAAGTGGGATATTAATTAAAGCGAGTATTTGTCAAAACACGGGGAGCCGGGCATTAGCCGGCTCCCCGGTAATAAAACGCTGGGAAGTAGGTTTATAATGGAACATCTGCTTTCGGTCAAAGGTCTCAGGACGGAGTTCATGACAAAAAAGGGAATCGTCGCCGCTGTGGACGGGGTGGATTTTGACGTTAAACGCGGAGAGATTTTAGGCATTGTCGGTGAATCCGGCTGCGGGAAAAGCGTTACCAGCCTGTCCATCCTCAGGCTTTTGCCGGAAAACGGGCGTGTTGCACATGGCAGTATCGAGCTTGAAGGTAACGACCTTTCGCAGTTATCAGAGAAAAGGATGTGCAATTTACGGGCAATAAGATTGCCATGATATTCCAGGACCCGCTTACATCGCTGAACCCCACAATGACTATAGGCGAGCAGATGATTGAACCGTTTGCCGTACACAGCGGATATACCAAGAAACAGGCAAAGGAAGCCGCGCTGGATATGCTGGGGCGTGTCGGCATATCCTCCCCGAAACGCCGGATGAGGGAATACCCCCACAACCTGTCGGGGGGTATGCGCCAGCGGGTGATGATCGCGATGGCTTTGTCGTGCAGCCCTGTCCTGCTTATCGCCGACGAGCCAACTACCGCTCTCGACGTATCCATCCAGGCTCAGATACTTGAGCTTATACTTAAATTAAGGGAAGATACCGGCACGGCTGTGCTTCTGATAACGCACGATATGGGCGTGATCGCCGGGATGGCGGACAATGTGCTTGTGATGTATGCCGGGAAGAGTGTGGAGTATGCCTCGGCGGCGAACATATTCAACTCGCCTAAGCACCCCTACACGGAGGGGCTGTTGAAATCAATCCCGCGCATGGATACGAACGTCGATACCCTCCCCGTTATAGAGGGTACGGTGCCCAACCAGTATAATATGCCGCCGGGATGCCGGTTCCACACCCGCTGCGCTTATAAAACAAAGCGGTGCGAAACGGATATTGTTGGAGATTATATGTCGGGCGAAACAAAAGTCGCATGTTTTAAATACGCATAGGTAATACCGAGTTGCAATCAAAGAAACACTTACTCCGGGCGGATGAGCCGGCCTGAGCGTGAGCGTACTGGATCATCCGCACGGAGTTAGTGTGATTTAGATTGCAACTTGGTATAAGATTCGCGGAAGGTGATAGTTATTTCTGATAATTCTTATGTACATGATAATGCTAATCTTTTTGAAATAAGGAATCTACGTAAGCATTTTATTAGCCGCAGAAGCATTCTTAATTTCAAGTCCGGTGCGGTCAAGGCCGTGGACGGTGTGAACCTGACCATACGGAAGGGTGAAACTTTGGGGCTTGTGGGTGAATCCGGATGCGGCAAATCAACGCTCGGGCGGGTTATTTTACGGCTTCTCACCGCCAGCGGCGGAACAATTATGTACAATGGCAGGAATTTATTAGAGTTTGACAAAAAAACGATGCTTGAAGCAAGGAAACATTTACAAATCGTGTTTCAAGACCCCTACGGCTCGCTTAACCCGCGTATGTCTGTGGAGGAATTGGTCGGCGCGCCTATGAAGGTATTTGAAAAAAGCGGAAAAATTCAACGCAGGGAAGCCGTGAAAAACATATTGGAGGAGGTCGGTATCGGAGCGCATCAACTCCGGCGTTTTCCGCACGAATTTTCGGGCGGGCAAAGGCAGAGGATCGGTATTGCCAGGGCTTTGATACTTAATCCTGAGTTTGTGGTCTGTGACGAGCCCGTATCGGCCCTTGACGTATCCGTACGGGCTCAGGTGTTAAATCTGCTCCGCGAGCTTCAAAGGAAAAAAGGGTTGACATATCTGTTTATCTCTCACGATTTAAGCGTTATCAAACACATCAGTGACCGCATCGCCGTGATGTATCTGGGAAAGATTGTGGAATTATGCGGCAGGGATAAGCTGTATGAAAGCCCGCTCCACCCATACACCAAGGGTCTTATGGCCGCCATACCCATACCCGATACGAACATCAAACGCCAGCGCGCCGTGCTTTTGGGGGATATACCAAGCGCCTTCAATCCCCCGTCCGGGTGTAATTTCCACACACGCTGCCAGTTATGTACCGAGATATGCAAAAATGAGGAGCCCGCGCTGCGTGAGGTTGAGCCTAATCACATGGTTGCGTGCCACATGGTATAGCCGTCTTTAAATTTAAGGGAAATATCCGATTTTTGAAAAATAAGGTAGGCAAGGCATACTCGCCCTGCTTATTTTTTTATCGCTTCTTGACAAAAGCACGTGAGTAATAGTATACTTGCGGGAATGATATTGGCGAAAGACCGCACATCGTCTTTCTTAACACGTCTGTTCGCTTCGCCGATGACCGCTTCTGATTTCTTGCTAGGCTATACCGCTCCGATGATTGTAATGACATTAGGGCAATCTGCGATAACTCTGCTCGCCGCTTGTCTTTTCGGGCTTTCGTTCACGGTCAGCATCCTTCCCGCTATTTTGGTGACATCGATAACCTCACTCTTGTTTGTCGGAATTGGTTTATTAACAGGCAGCCTTATGAATGACAAAGCGGTAGGCGGTATTTGCGGAGCATTGCTCACAAATGCCGCAGGGTGGTTGTCCGGGGTGTTTATTCCGATTGACTTAATAGGTGGCGCGTTTAAGACTATAACAGGCATTTTGCCGTTTTATCACGGAGTAGAAGCCGTACGAACAGTCTTGAACGGTGATTATGCCGCGGTTTTACCGCATTTGGCAGTTGTGTTGGGTTATACGGTTGTTGTTTATATACTCGCGGTTATTGCATTTCGGCGTAAAATGAGCGGCGATAGGGTGTGACGGTATGGATAACATCGGAGCCCCAAGTATAGAAAAGCATTTAATCTAAAAAAAGACTTGATATTTTAATATAGGTATGATAATGTAATTCAAATGGTTTAAAAATCAATATGAATAAGGGGCATTTGATTATGTATCCAAACAATTATACTTATCTTCGTTTGGAAATGATTAAGTATTTATCGTTTATCAATACAATCCATGAAGAAACCCGGAAAATTTGGTTAAAACCAATTCATACATATTATACCGATCACGGAATACCTCATTCGGAACGGATTTTACGTTTATGCGATAAAATGCTGGAATACCATTACGGTCAAAAATTATGTGAAGAAGAAATCGTTATTTTAGCCGCATCCTGCTATTTACATGATATAGGAATGCAACTGCCTGAATTTTCGGGGCTTGAAAAAAAAGAAACTTATTCAAACGCGGAAAAAAACCACATAAGGGACAACCACCACATTGCAAGCGCAAATGCCATAAAAATCATTTTAGTTGAAAAGACAGATATTGACAGGGGTTTGATAGAGTATATATCACTGATATCCAAATATCACCGTGAAAAGGGTTGTAATATATATAACCTTGAGGATAGCTCGTTTCACGGGAAAAATATCAGGCTTCGACTGCTGGCATGCATTATGCGGCTTGGCGACGAGCTTGATGTTGACAGCCAAAGGATTGATTTTTCGTCTGCGGAGTTTATTGGTTTGCTCCCATTAACTAAGATGCATTGGTATTCGCATAAATATATTGAAAGCCTTTCATTTAACGATGGCAGGATTACTGTTTTTTTACGTGTTCCTATTTATCCGAAAAACCCGGACGCGATTAAGCTTTTGGTTGCGCAATTTATCAATAATATTCAAAAACGCTTGAACGGCGTATATAAAGTAATGTATCAGAATAAATTGTTTGTTTATCCCAGGGTCAGCGTCAATTCAATTAACAGCGGCATTATGGACGACATACCGGACGACGTTATTGATTATTTATTGGATAATAAAAAGAATATAACGTTTAAATACAGAACCGAAAAGAAATCATTGGTAAAACCGATGCCGTTATTAAATGATAATTATCAAGTTATCGGTTCGCATATTTATCTGTCCGTCGGTAAGCGATTTGAAGTCGGATGTTTGGATTCTCAATTTAGCGATAACCATTTAACAAGCTCCGAATTAATATTTTTAAGACCTGATTATATTTTACGTGCGGTAAACCCGTATACGGAAATGGTTACAATACATGTTAACCGTTATCCCAATATTGATTGCTTTATAGGCATTTATTTAATTCAAAAGCTTATAATCGAAGGCAGGCTGGACGAGTTTGACTATAAATTCAGTTTATATTGCATTAAATCGATAAAGGGAGAAACAAAAGCGATAATAGACGGCCACTACTCTTTTAACATGTATATTTACACGATAATGCATATGTTTGACGATCATATAAATAATATGGTTGAAAATGCGTTAATCCTCCTTAACACGGTGGATACGATAATCCGTAATAATGGTTATGAACTGGATTCGCCTGAATTCCTTGAGGAGTTAGAAAAATCTAACAAGATAAAGAAACTGAAAGAAGCGCTGGACAATGATTATAACGAATTTATTGATAACACTGTAAATGAAAAGCGTATAAGGCATTTACCGGCCAGGCGCGTGCCCTGCGAACAGATTGATATATTTCTGCCGTTGCAGAATGATGACGATACGATGAAAATTGGGAAAACAAAAGGTTTTATGTGGTATGATGTTCCCGATTGCGAATTGCACTGGCTATGGCCGAAAAGTGATGATGTGCTGACATTTGTGCCTACGACGTTAAATGAAAAGAGTGATTATAAAAATAAACAGTTTAAAATCTCGAAATATTATTTTTCGTTGAGGGGAGACAGTATATATTCGTTAAGCAAATTGGTAGAATTGTTAAGGAAAGCGGAAGCGGATATAAGGAAGGAAATACTGGGAGAGCTGGATTATTCATTTTCGTTAAGGGGAACCGATTTATGGAATAATCCGCAAAGGCATAAAAACACAATAGTTGTATCTCCCAGAAAAGGCAGCCTCCTTACCGTTGTTGAGGTTATAGATGTGTTTAATAAATATCTGCAAGAAATCGTTTAGGCAGGTAATTAAGGAAAGAGGTTGTACGCTTTCGCCCGTCAAGAATTAAGGATTTTCTTTTCCCTTCTGGATGCAATCAACATATCAAGCACACTAAGTTTTTGCCTTCCCGGAAAAGACCTGTTCGCAAACCTTTAACAACGATTTAGTTCAAAATTATGTATCCCGCAAATTAACGAAATACGTTTATGATCCATTCCTTAACACAACCTTTTTTCTTGATTGTTTCAGTTTTCTCCTCTTCTTTCCACTTTTTCATGCGTTTGGCGTATGCTCACAACAATGTAAATCCAAACAGCGATTCGAAATACATGTTTTACTTGGGCATTTAACCGAAACGGGTTTTACAAACAGGTATTTAATAAAATCAAACTATTGACAAAGGCAGAGATTATCTGCTATTATACAATGAAATCATGGAATGGAGGGGCGGGAGTTTATGGGTGAGGAAGCCGGCATAAGTTCGGAAAAGCTCCTTGTGATTAATAATTTACAAACATCGTTTCGGATAGACGGAAAGTTTTACGCGGCGGTAGACGGGGTAAATCTTTCGATAAATAAAAATGAGGTTTTCGCCATTGTCGGCGAATCCGGCTGCGGCAAGAGCGCAATGGCCCTGTCGGTTGTTAAATTACATAATGCCAATTATACGAGGCTGTCGGGGGAGATCTTCTTCCAAGGGCAGGACATATTAAAATTAAAACCGCATGAACTTAACGAGGTGCGCGGCAAGGGTATAGGCATGATTTTCCAGGATCCCCTCACCGCGCTGAACCCATTGCACCGCGTAGGTATCCAGATAGAGGAGAGTCTGGTTTATCATACCAACTTGGATAAAGCCGGCAGAAAAGAGCGGGCTATGGAGCTTCTGACCAATGTTGGCATGGTTGATCCCGAGCTGGCCTACAGGTTGTTTCCGCATGAACTGTCCGGGGGAATGCGACAACGGGCCATGATTGCCATAGCCATATCCGCAAAGCCGGACTTACTTATTGCCGATGAACCCACGACGGCCCTTGACGTGACTATTCAAGCGCAAATTCTGGATTTGCTTAGGGATTTAAGAAAAGAAACGGGCTCCAGCATGATATTGATAACCCACGATTTAGGCGTTGTGGCTGAAATGGCGGACCGCGTAGCGGTAATGTACGCCGGGCAGATTGTTGAGACAGCGCCCGTGGCGGAGATATTCCAAAACCCGTTGCATCCCTATACGCGCTCATTGCTGAATTCCATACCCAGCGCGGATAGTGATGAAGATTGGGATGAAAAGCGGCTCCAGACGATACAGGGGATGGTTCCCGGCTTGAAAGACCTTCCAAGGACGGGCTGCCGGTTTTCACACCGCGTGCCTTGGATTAACCAAAGTGACCATCAGGAACATCCGGTTTACCATGAAGCCGACCCCGGGCATTTTGTGCTTTGCTCCTGTTACAAAACCTTTAAATTTGACAGCGTATAATGGGGGGTGACTCTTAATGGCGTTACTGGAAGTAAAAGACCTGAAAGTATACTACCCTATAAAAGGCGGCTTACTGGGCCGTACGGTTGGTTATGTGAAAGCCGTTGACGGGGTCAGCTTTACCATTGAACCGGGGCAGACACTAGGGCTTGTGGGCGAATCGGGAAGCGGAAAAAGCACCACGGGCAAGGCGATACTGGGCCTTGCGAAAATTACGTCGGGCTGCATTCTTTTTGAAGGCAAGGACATAACGGAGGTTGTCAGGAAATATCGCTCCCCCTATAAAAAAAGCGTACAGATGATTTTTCAGGACGTATATTCATCCCTTAACCCCAGAAAACGGGTTTTGGATATTATAGCGGAGCCCATACGGAATTTTGAGAAGCTGAGCAAGGCGGAGGAACGCAAAAGGGTTGACGAGCTGTTGTCTATTGTCGGCCTGTCCAGCGAAAACGCCAAAAAATACCCCTTTGAATTTTCGGGAGGGCAAAGGCAGCGCATAGGCGTTGCGCGCGCCATAGCTCTTAAACCCAAGCTCATCGTAGCGGACGAGCCGGTTTCGGCCTTGGATCTATCCGTACAGGCGCAGGTATTGAATTATCTGAAGGATATACAAAAGGAATTAAAGCTTGCCTATCTCTTTGTAAGCCACGACCTGGGCGTTGTGCGCCATATGTGCGAGAATCTTGCCATCATGCACAATTCCCGCTTTGTGGAGTTCGGCACGAGAAAGGACATTTACGAAAATCCAACACATATCTACACAAAAAGGCTGATTACCGCGATACCCGACATAAACCCCTTAAAAAGGAATGATAATAACGAACGCCGCAAGCTGGTCTCCGCGGAATATGAAGAAAAGCGAAATATGTTCTATAGGGATGGATCACAGGTCTATGATTTGAAACAAATAAAGGACACGCATTATGTCGCGTTGCCGTAAGACGGGGGAATAGAGCATGTGGAAGACGATACTTAGAAGAGTCTTGATATTAATACCCCAATTATTCGTTTTAAGCGTCCTTATCTTTTTTTTGGCGCAGTTTATGCCGGGAGACGCCCTCAGGGGCATGATAGGCCCCGACACCACCCCTGAGCAATACGCTATCCTCAGGCAGATACACAGGCTGGACGATCCTTGGTATGTTCAATACGGAACTTGGATGGAGGGTATTTTGGCAAGGGGCGATTTTGGCCGCTCCGTCACACATAAACGACCGGTAACGGACATTATCGGCGAAAGGATGATGAACACCGTCCGCCTTTCTCTGCTTACCACATTATTTACATATATTATTGCCATACCCTTGGGTATTTTCGCCGCAAAGAAGAAAGATAGATTTATCGACAAGTCCATTATGTTCTATACTTTTTTGGCATTGTCCATGCCCACGGTTGTGTTTTCTATTATAAACCTGTTTATATTCGGTTTCCGGCTGCGCTGGTTCCCCGTAAGGGGAAGCGTGGACGCGATGGCAGCTGCCGGCACGCTGGAGCACGCCGTCAGCCGCCTGCACCATCTGGTACTGCCTGCCGTAACCTTTGCGCTGCTATCGACAATCAGTATTATATACTTTCTGCGAAACGAGATAATAGATTACGACGCGTCGGATTTCGTCACAACCGCAAGGAGTAAGGGCGTTCCCGAAAATAAAGTATACACCGGGCATATATTACGAAACGCCCTCCTGCCCGTAGCCGGAAACGCCGGGCTTATTATTGCGGGGTTATTTACCGGCTCCATTTTCATTGAAAGCGTATTCGCGTACCCCGGCATGGGGCAATTATTTGTAACCTCTATAGTAGGCCGCGACTTCCCCGTCGTGAACACGTTAATTATGTTTTACGCTATACTGACTGTTGTTTCGTATCTCGTTACGGATATTTTGATTACTATTATCGACCCGCGGATACATATTAAATAAGGGGGCTGTCATGGAAACTAATGCTTGGAAGGTAATGTGGAGAGAAATCCGCCATGACAAGCTGGCGCTGCTGGGCCTGATTCTCTTTGTGGTTACCGTCGTCACCGTTTATACATGGGCTTTAACCATAGATCAAAGCGCCGCCGCGATTGTAAACGTTCGCAATATGAACCAGCCGCCCTCCCGCACGCATCCGCTGGGTACGGACCCCGGCGGGCGCGATGTGCTGGAGCAGCTTGTTTTAAGCGCAAGGAACTCATTTAATATCACTTTTATAATGACCATTGCCGGCGCGATTATAGGCATACTGGTAGGGTTGCTGTCAGGTTTTTTCGGCGGGCATTTGGATAATGTGCTTATGAGGATATTGGACTTTTACGCCATGTTTCCCGCGCTAATGCTGATTATTGTGTTCATATCCATGATTCCCAGCTATTCGGTGGTCACGTTCGCCGTACTGATGATTGTCCTCTGGTCGTGGCAGGGAACCGCCAGGCTTATAAGAATAAAGACCTTGCAGCAGGGGGCGCTGGACTATGTTTCCGCATCCAAAACAATGGGTACGCATCCTTTGGTAATCAGCTTCAGGGAGGTTTTACCAAATCTGGTTTCAATCATCACCAGTAATTTCACACTTAACCTGGCAATGAACATGGGCGTGGAAACGGGGCTTACCTTCCTTGGTTTCGGCCTTCCCTTCGCAACACCCAGCCTGGGGCGGCTTATCGCTTACGCTCAGATGCCCGCCAACATGACTAACCGGCCGTGGCTGTGGCTGCCCGCCGCGCTTCTTATTTTCCTTATGATGCTGTGCGTGAACTTTGTGGGCCAGGCGCTGAACCGCGCCGCCGACGCAAAAAAAAGAATGGTTTAAGTTTGTTATTGTGGGTTAGATTATTTTATATAGCAATCAAACTCACTCAGCAATAAATATTTATTAGGAGGATGAAACAATGTTGAAAAAGTTGTTATGTCTGCTGTTGGTTTTTGCGCTGACGGCGGCGGTGCTTGTCGGCTTTGATACTGTCGAAGCAGCGGCAGGCACACACCCCCTTGAGGCTATGGATGAAGTTTTGGCCCGTTTTCCCCGTTACATCGACACCGGGAAAGAGCATGTGCCGGGCACAACCTTCAGATATGCCATCGGCTCCCCCTCGCCGTGGGCGGGCATGTTTGGCGGCGGCGTGTTCCATGATTCCACCGTTGACGCGGAAGTGGTGAACCTTATCAACTCGTCGCTTCTTGCTACGAATGAGTTTTATCAGTTCGGGCAGCATGGTGTCTGCACCTGGGAGCATGATATGGAAGCCAGAACGCTTACCCTTACCATGCAGTACGACGTATTCTGGCATGACGGGGAACCCCTTACCATGAACGACCTTGTCTACGCCTACGAAGTTATAATCCATCCCGACTACACCGGGCCGAGGTTTAACGCCGACGCCAGAAACGTAGTGGGCTGGGAAGCCTACAGGGAAGGCGAAGCCGATCATATCGAAGGCTTGGTGCTGTCAAACGACAACAAAACCCTTACTATGCATTTCTATGAAATGAGCCCTTCAATGCTGTACTTCGGGCCGTGGACAACCCCGATGCCGAGGCATATTTTTGAAGGCATACCGGTTGCCGAAATGGCTGAAAGCGACGCGGTACGCGTTAACCCAATAGGCTGGGGCCCGTGGATTGTGGAGAATATTGTCCCCGGTGAATCCGTGGCGTTCAGAAGAAACGAGAACTTTGTTTTCGGCGCGCCGCTTATCGAACACCTTGTGGTGGAAAGAATCAACAGTGATTTTATCCCGACCGCTATGGAAGAGGGTTTATTTGACTTTGTATTCATCTTCCCGACCGCCTATTACGAGGATTATCAGAACCCCACCAACTACACCTACCTTGGCCGGCCTACCGGCGATTACGATTATATCGCTTTCAGGCTGGGTCACTGGAACGATGAGCTTGGGAAAAATGTATACGCTCCCACAAGAAAGATGGCAAACGTGAATCTGCGCAGGGCAATGGGCTTTGCCGTAGATGAGGCCGAGCTTACCGAAACCCTTTTCTTCGGCCTCAGATTCCCCGCCGCAAGCAATATGCCCCCGCACCACCGCGCGCTTATAGACACAAGCGTCCCCGGCTTCCCCTATAATCCGGAAGAAGCGAACAGGCTTCTGGACGAAGCCGGATATATCGACATAGACGGCTGCGGTTTCCGCGAATGCCCCGAAGGCGAAAAGTTTGTTATAAACTTCGCTTTCCGCCAAGGCCCCATGGAGGATGTTATAGTACCCTTCTATATCCAATCCTGGGCGGCGGTAGGGCTTAACGTGGAGCTGTGGCAGGGCCGCACCCACGAGGTTCTTTTCCTTTGGGATATGCTGGACTTTGACGCCGACAACGACGAAATAGACATCTACCACGGCGGATGGTCGCCCGGCGCCAACCCGAGCCCCGACGGTTCATGGGGCCATATCTGGTGGAACCCCTCCAGGTACACATCTCCCGAATACGATGCCATAATAGACCGCATCGGTTCCGAAGCCACCTGGGACGAAGCTTACATGCTGGATGCTTACAGCGCGTGGCAGTGGTACTGGTACAATAACGCGCCGTACTACACCACCCAGTGGAGAATATCCCTCAGGGCAGTTAATAACCGCGTCACCAATTGGGATACACGGATAGAGTTCGAACCTTTAGAATTCTATAACAGCGAATACGGCTGGCATAAGATCGGCCTCAGCGCCGACGCGCCGATTAGATAATAAAGTTTATTCAAACCAATAATAACGTTTCCCCGTTTGGCGCTGCCAAGCGGGGAAAATTTTATGTATGAGGGAGAGCGGTATAAATGAGCAATCTATTTATAAATATCGGTCATAGAAAGAATATTATCAATAAAAACATCTACGGCCATTTTGCCGAGCATCTGGGGCGGTGTATCTACGAGGGGATATACGTGGGGGAAGGATCGGAGATCCCGAATGTAAACGGTATACGCCGCGATGTGGCGGACGCACTGCGGCATATCCGCGTGCCGGTACTGCGCTGGCCAGGCGGCTGTTTCGCCGACGAGTACCATTGGAAGGATGGCGTCGGCCCAAAGGAAAAACGGAAGAAAATGGTCAACACGCACTGGGGCGGGGTGGTTGAGGACAATTCCTTCGGCACGCATGAATTTATGGAGTTATGTAATCAGATAGACTGCGAGCCGTATATAAGCGGCAATCTGGGCAGCGGAACCGTACAGGAAATGAGCGAATGGGTGGAATACCTGACCTTCGGCGGCCTGTCGCCCATGTCGGATTGGCGCGCTGAAAATGGGCGCAAAGAGCCTTGGAAAGTAAAGTATTTCGGCGTGGGCAACGAGAACTGGGGATGCGGGGGTAACATGCGCCCCGAGTATTATGCCGACGAATACCGCCGATACCAGACTTATGTCAGAAATTACGGCGAGAATAAGATATATAAAATTGCCTGCGGCAGTACGAGCTATGATTATGACTGGACGGAAAAGTTGATGTCGGCTGCGGGAAAGTATATGGATGCCTTAACTCTGCACCATTACACGCTGCCGACGGGTAATTGGGATAAAAAGGGCGGCGCGACGGGCTTTACTGAGCGGGAATATTATCAAACTGTAATCAACTGCCTAAAAATGGACGAGCTAATCTCCAACCATTTACAAATAATGAACCGCTACGACCCAGAACACCGAGTAGGCCTTATCGTGGACGAGTGGGGGACATGGTATGACGCTGAGCCCGGCACAAACCCCGGCTTTCTCTACCAGCAGAACACGATGCGCGACGCCGTTGTTGCCGCCGCTACGCTTAACATCTTTAATAAATACAGCGGCAGGGTTGTTATGGCTAATATTGCGCAAACCGTTAACGTCTTACAGGCAATAATCCTGACGGATGGCGCAAAGATGGTTTTAACGCCTACATATCATGTGTTTGACCTGTTCAAAGCCCATCAGGACGCGGCATTGGTGGACAGTTATCTGGAGCCGGAGTTTATTGATTTTGAGGGGGCATCCATACCGCGGTTGAGCGCGTCGGCTTCGGTTGATGCCGGCGGCGCTTTAAACATCACGGCTGCGAACCTTTCGATGAAGGACTCCGCCCTTGTCGAATGCGATGCGCGCGGCATTGATATTACGTCGGCGGAAGCGAAGCTGCTGTCCGCGCGGGCCGGGGCGTACAACACCTTTGACCGGCCCGGTGTTGTTAAGCTTAGGGATGCCGATGTCAAAATAACAAACGGAAAGTTGTTTTTTGAAATCCCATCAAACAGCGTAATGCATATATCGGTACGATAGCCATTTTAACCTCATACCAAGTTGCAATCAAAGCAACACTTACTCCGTGCGGAGTTAGTGTGATTTAGATTGCAACTTGGTATCACTACATAAAAACATCCAAAATTATTCATTGACAACTTGCGAAAAACAAGTGTATAATAAGCTTTAAGAATTTCACCACAATAAAGGGAGGATTTAAATGAAGAAACGCAGCATTTTTGCATTGCTCCTGGCGGCTGTTATGATTTTTGCCGTAGCGTGTGAGACAGACGCGCCAGCCGGCTCAGGCGCGCCAGCCGGCCCTGCGGCCGATGACGGCCCGTTCCCGGGCAAGATCGCCATCGTATCCAGCCCTCTGGACCAGAATGAAGAAGAGTTCCGCTCCGCGGAGCAGATTGTTGCCAAATACGGCGTTGACAAGGTTTTACACCTTACATACCCCGCCAACTTCATGGCGGAAGCCGAGCAGCTTATAACTATCGTCACATCAGCGGCAGCTGACCCGGACGTAAGAATCCTCATCCTGAATCAGGCCGTACCGGGTATGATCCCGGCGGTTGACAGGGTTTTGCAAATGCGCGATGACCTGTTCATCGTATTTTGCAATCCTCAGGAGGACGCCCCCGAAGTAGGAAAGCGCGCCAACCTGGCCCTTAACCCCGACACCCCCGGCCGCGGTACACTCTTTGCCGAAGCCGCCCACAACTTTGGAGCCAGCACAATCGTGCACTACAGCTTCCCCCGCCACATGTCTCAGCCCCAGAACGCCGCCCGCCGCAATAACATGGAAGCGCGTTCCGCTGAGCTTGGCATCGAGTTCATAAACGCCACAGCGCCCGACCCCACCGGTGAAGGCGGCCTCTCCGCCACCCAGCTGTTCATGTACGAGGATATCCCGCGTATGGTCGAAGCTTACGGCCCCGACACCGTTATCTTCGCCACCAACTGCGGAATGCAAACACCAATCCTGAACATGGTTATGGATTATGGACTTATGTATGTTGAGCCCTGCTGCCCGTCCCCCTTCCACGCCTTCCCCAACGCGCTGGGCATCGAAGTGCCCCCGGGCATGGGCGATGTTAACTTCGTCATCGGTGAAACCACCCGTATTCTGGGAGAGCATGATATGCTAGGCCGCATAGGCAACTGGCCGGTACCCCTTGCGTTCCTGTACACCCACGTTGGCGTTGAGTACGCCATCCGCGCGGTTAACGGCGAAGTCCCCTATGACGTAATTGACATAGATGTGCTTGCCGAAGTAGTACAGAATTACATCTTTGAAGTCGTAGGTCAGGATCTCAGCGTTATCCTCAGGCCCTACACCGAGCCTTTCTTCCTTGAAGCGGGACAGGAGCCCGACGTCGTTGTCGATAACTTTATCTGGTTCTTGATTGAGCATTTGGTTTATTAATAACGTTTAAACACGGGGCTGTCTCTAGCCGAGACAGCCCCGCTTTTGCATATTTAGGAATAGGAAACGGGGTTTTTTATGGATGAGTACTAATTTATTGTCCTTCAAAAATATCACCAAGAATTATTCGGGTAACACTGTTTTAAAAAATGTGAATATCGACATACGAAGCGGGGAGATACATGCCCTTGTGGGCGAAAACGGGGCGGGAAAGTCCACGCTTATGAACATTCTGTTCGGTATGCCCGTTATCCACTCGACTGGCGGCTTTGAAGGCGTTATGGAGCTGGACGGTAAAGCCGTGGATATCAAATCGCCCTTTCAGGCTATGGACATGGGCGTTGGCATGGTTCATCAGGAATTCATGCTGATCCCCGGTTTCACTGTTACGGAAAACATAAAGATTAACCGTGAAATCACAAGGGACACCGGTTTGAATAAGGTTACCAAAAAGATTTTTGGCAGCCGTATCCAAACGCTTGACCGCCCGGCTATGAGCGCCGACGCGGTAAAGGCTCTGGAAACCATGGAAATCGGCATCGAGGAATTCACCGTGGTCAAAGGTATGCCGGTAGGCCACATGCAGTTTGTGGAAATAGCACGCGAAATAGACAAAACCAACATCCGCTTGCTGGTGTTGGACGAGCCCACGGCGGTTCTCACCGAATCGGAGGCTGAAACGCTGATCCACGCCATGCGGAACCTTGCGAAAAAAGGAATTTCCATTATATTCATCAGCCACCGTTTGGATGAAATCACCGCCGCTTCCGACAGGGTCACGGTTCTCCGTGACGGCGAGCTGATTATTACAAAGGATACAAAAGATACAAATGTTATAGAACTTGCCGAGCTGATGGTGGGCCGCGGAGTCTCCATAGACAGGGTTATAGCCGACCGTGCCGGTTCGGGCGACGTTATCCTCACAATAAAGGATCTCCACGTCGCCATGCCCGGCGAACGGGTAAGCGGCGTTGATTTGGAAGTGAGGAAAGGCGAGATACTGGGCATAGGCGGACTTGCGGGTCAAGGTAAGCTGGGTATTGCAAACGGCCTGATCGGCCTGTATCAAGCCAAGGGCGAGGTTGTCTTCGATGGTAAGCCGCTGCCTCTGGGCAACGCCAGAAACGCGTTATCCTCAGGTATAGCTTATGTATCGGAGGACCGCAAGGGCGTGGGATTGCTTCTTGAAGAACCAATCGAGCTGAACATAGCCTTCACCTCTATGCAAATACATAACAAGTTCCTGCAATCCATCGGGCCATTCAGGTTTTACCACGCGCAATCCATCCGTGCCAATGCGCGGCAGATGATAGAGGATTTGGACATCCGCTGTACGTCAGCCTTGCAACCGGTGGGCCGGTTGTCTGGCGGCAACCAGCAAAAGGTATGCGTTGCCCGCGCCCTTACGCAAAAGCCGCGCCTCCTCTTCGTTTCGGAGCCAACACGCGGTATCGACATCGGCGCGAAAAAGCTTATCCTTGACTTGCTGCTCAAGCTGGCTGATCAGGGTATGACCATTGTAATGACATCGTCGGAGCTGGCGGAGTTGCGCTCCATCTGTGACCGCATCGCCATCATCTGTGAGGGGAAAGTCGCCGGTATATTAAAACCCGACGCCCCCGCCGCCGATTTCGGCCTGATGATGTCCGGCGCGGCTGATTTGGTTAAGGAAGAAACAACCTTCCCCCATGTTATTCCCCCCGATTCCTTTGCAGTCGGCGCGGATTTTGGAAATTTAGGAACGGAAGGAGGGGCGGAGTAATGGACACGGTTGAAAAAAGCACATTCTCCTTAAAATCTTTAGTAAGCCGTATAAACGTCCCTACGTTAATAGTATTGGTTTTCTGGATTTTTATCATGATCCTGGGCGTTATCAACAACGTTAGCCTTACCTCCATGATAACGGACTCCATAGGCCGTTTCGGGGCTTTGGGAATACTCTCGCTGGCAATGGTTCCGTCGATCCAGTCGGGTACCGGCCCGAACTTTGCCCTGCCCATAGGCATGGTATGCGGACTGCTGGGGATGGTATGCGCCATCCAGTTCGGGTTCACAAGCTGGGGCTGGTTGATTATATCCATTTTACTGTCTGTTGTGTTTGCCTGTATCATCGGATACGGATACGGCATTCTGATGAACGCGGTAAAAGGCTCGGAAATGACCATCGCAACATATACGGGCTGGGCGTTTGTCTGGCTGTTCAGCATGTTATGGGTTATACTGCCCTTTACTGACTTAAGGCTGCGCCTGCCCCTTGGACAGGGTCTCAGGCAGGATATCCAGCTTGCGGGTATAAACGCCAGGAATATCCTGACCAATTCCCTTTCATTCGATATCAACGGCATATTCATACCCACAGGGATGATTTTGTTCTTCTTCCTATGCTGCTTTTTGGTATGGATGTTTATGCGGTCGAAAAAAGGCATTGCCATAACTGCGGGCGGCACAAACCCCATGTTCGCCGGTGCCGCCGGCCTGCACGTAAACAGGAACCGCATATACGCCGGCATGTTGTCAATGGTTCTGGGAGCGGTAGGTACCGTAATATACGCCCAGCATTTCGGATTCATACAGTTGTACCTGTTCCCAATGATGTTTGCTTTTATCGCGGTTGCCGCCGTTATGATAGGCGGGGCCACGGTACGCCGGGCTAACATAACCCACGTCATTGTAGGAGTGCTGATCTTTCAGGGACTTTCGGCTAATATGGCTCCCGTCGCGAACGCTATGTTCCCCGGTACCGATATACCCGAAGCCCTGCGCACAATAGTTCAGAACGGCATAATCTTATACGCGCTGATGCACGCGAAGGGAGGCGGCGGTAAATGAATAACTCAAACAGCGAGAGAATCAAAGCCTTCCTGTTGGATAATATTGTCGTCATACTCTTCCTGGGCATAGCCATCTTTGGTATAACGGCCTCAGGCGGCGGCATTACGGGCAACTACACGGTGTATTTCATCAGCTTTTTCAGTGAATTGATTGAAAGGGTATTCCGCAACAGCTTCCTTGTCATATCACTGATGATCCCGGTAATAGCGGGTCTTGGGCTTAACTTCGGTATAGTCATAGGCGCCATAGCCGCGCAGTCCGTTATACTTCTACTGCGTTACCATCAGTTTTACCTCGAAATGAGCGGTATTGCGGAATTTTTATTGGCGCTCCTGCTGTCTTTGCCTCTTGCGATACTGTTCGGCTGGCTTACGGGCAAGCTCTACAACAAGGTACGCGGTCAGGAAATGATAGCGGGCATGATTGTAAGCTACTTCGCCGCCGGTGTGTACAACCTCGTATTCCTGTTCATCGTGGGTTATGTCATTGAGGTGGATAAGCTTAATCCCATCATCGCCCCCGCGAATTTGGAAGGTTTAGCGGTAGGCGTACGCATGACGGTGGATATGGGTGTTATGACGGGCGCGATAGACAACATCATACGCATACCGTTTATGTTCTTTATCATGATCTGCGCCATTACTATGGCATGTTACATCGTTTTTACCCAAGTACGCAAGTTTAACCGGGACAGAAAAGTCTTGCTTTCCCCATTGTGCGCACTGGTTTTTATAACGGCAATCGTTGTGTGGAACGGGCTTGGGTCTATGAACAGAGTAGCTGCGGTATTGGGTTTTCTTGGCGTTGCGGCGCAAATGTGCTTTCTCCTTTATTTCACCTTCAGGCATAAACGCGAGAACCCTGATTATACCGTGCAAAACAAGGCTTCATTGAGCTTCAACTGCGTCCTGTGCAGCGGTATGATGCTGTGGGCGGTTTACAACATCATAATGAACACATTTATGATGCGCGTACGCCAGGCCCCCTTCGCAACCGCCCTGCTGTTCGCCGTCCTGTTCATATTCCTGAGCTATATAATGAAAACCAAGCTTGGGCAGGACTTCCGCGCTGTAGGCCAAAGTCAGCACATTGCCGAAGTCTCGGGCATAAACGTAAAACGCACCCGTATCATAGCCACCATCTTCTCCACTGTGCTTGCCGCATGGGGTATGGTTATCTTCTTGCAAAACATGGGTACGCTTACCACTTATGACAGTCACCGCCATGTAGGCTTCTTCTCAGTCGCGGCTATTCTGGTAGGCGGCGCGTCCACATCCAGAGCCAACCTCCGCAACGTTATCACCGGTCTCATCCTGTTCCACGCCATGACCATTGTCACACCCGATATCGCCCGCATCTTCTTCGGGGACACCCCGGGTGTGGCCGAATATTTACGCTCCTTCATGGTTTACGGCGTAATCGGACTTGCCTTGGGTTTGTATGTATGGAAAACGTTAAAAGCGAGCCAAAGTCAGAATTCATTGTAATAAACGTAAGGGACGCCCCGAAAGCGTCCCTTTTTTTGCAATACTTATGCGAACACCAATTCCAATGTTTTTATTTCATATGGCTTAAATTCAACGGTGAACTCTTTCGCATTCTCCGCAATCAAGGCCTTGCGGTCCTCAAGGCAGTTTGTCTCATAAACCTCGGCGGAATAGCGGCTGACCGTAACCGTCACATTTGAACGCGTATTCTCAAACTCATACATACGCACAATCACGCTTTCATTGCTTTCGGCTTTCTTTACGGTCTCAATCATAATATTCGGGTGGTCAACGTTTATAAAGCTAAAACACCCGGGAAGGCCCGCGCCCGGACCCGCCGCCGGCGCGATATAGGCTGGAACATTTAGATTATGCGCCTCGTGCACCGTCCCGCCGATTTGCCAGTAGCCAGAATGCGGCAGCAGCGAATAAGTGAAGAAATGCTCCTCCTGATCCGTTTCGGGATAAGGTTCAATGCCGGATTTTATTAGTGTTAAAGCGATAACGCCGTCATGGATGGCGTGACCGTACTTGCAATCGTTCAGTATACTTACGCCAAAGCCGCCTTCCGAAAGGTCGGCCCATTTATGCGCACAGGTCTCAAACCGCGCTTCGTCCCAGCTTGTGTTTGAGTGCGTGGGGCGCGTTACATTGCCGAATTGGATGTCGTACGCGGCATGAGGCGATTTGATGTCGGTTATAAAGCGGGTCTTCAACAGGAGCTGACTCTGCTTCCAATCAACATAGCTTTCAAAGTCTATACGCGGCGATTTGGCATAGAAATGAATTTTCTGCCGGATTACGCTTTGCAGGAACCTGCGCTCGATATGCAGAACGGCGCGGACGGGGCCGCGTTCAAGCCATTCGACGGTAACGGTATCGTCCACAAGCCAACTTTTTTCCGTGTAATACACATCAATATCCCAGTTATCGTAGGTCATCGGCTTGTCCTCGTAAACGCGCAGCTCATTGCCTAAGCCAAAAAGAACATCCCGCCCGCTTTCTTTATGGAAAAGCCTCGATATAAAGCCGTTTTCATCAAATTCAACATTATAAAAAGGCGTGTCGATTTTCAAGCCGTCGATAACAAGCTTGTTCTCAATCGTTTCTTTATCTGCGAAACTAAGGCCCAAAGCGCCCTTCGCGGGCATTCCCTCAATAAAGGCCACGGTTTTGCCGTCGTGGGTTTTTTGAAGGTTGAATGTATTACCCATAGAGTCTGTCAAAGCTTCGGCGTCTACGCCATCCATGATGACAATGTCGTTTCGGTCAAAGCCCAGCGTGTTTACCGCGGCAATATTACCGGAAACTCGCAAAGCCGCCCCGTCAAGACGCTCCGCCAGCAAGCCCCGCGCGCTTGAGTCCAGAGCGGTGTACTCATCTCTTGTTACGTCGTAAACCTCTTTAATAGACGTACCGGGCAGGATATCATGGAACTGGTTCAGCAAGAGCGTTTCCCACATAGAGTCAAGCTCCGTTTTTGGATAAGGCTTATTTTCCGCAAGAATCGAAATAAACTCCAAGTCCTGGAGCAGCAGCTCACCTTTGCGGTTTGAGCGTTTATTCCGCGCCATGGATGTGTATGTACCTCGATGATACTCAAAGTACAGTTCACCCACCCATTTTGGCAATTTGTTATTATCTTTAACTCTGTCAAACAATTCGTCAAAGTACTGCCTGGAATCGGCAAAACGTACCTTTGGTGAGCCTTTCACGCCTTTCATCATACGCAGGCCCGTCTCAATCATTTCACGCGTAGGGCCGCCGCCGCCGTCGCCAAATCCGTATGAAATCAACACATCGTTGTTAAATTCCTTCTGTTGGTAACGGTCCCACGCGCCCATAACGTCGTTGGGATGCAGGTTGCCGTTGTATGTTGTAAAATAGCGCTCCATCGGGTTTTCAGCGCCGGTAGTGGTGATCATATGGGTAAAGACCTCGCTGCCGTCTATGCCGCGCCAGTAAAATGTGTCGAAGGGCATACGGTTCCACTGATTCCAGCTCAGCTTAGTCGTCATGAAATATTCCACGCCGCATAGCTTCATTATTTGGGGCAAGGCCGCGCTGTAGCCGAAAACGTCGGGCAGCCACAGGATTTTGCTGTCCACGTCAAATTCATCCGCGAAAAACTTCTTGCCATAAATAAATTGCCGCACTAGTGATTCGCCTGATGTGAGGTTGCAATCGGCCTCCAGCCACATTCCGCCTTCTGTCTCCCAACGATGCTCCCGGGCGCGTTCCTTAATCCGCTCATAGAGCGCGGGCTGATGTTCCTTTACGAATTTATATAGTTGGGGTTGGCTGGACATAAATACATAATCAGGGTATTCCTCCATATATTTCAAAACCGTCGCAAAGCTGCGCACGGCTTTCTGGCGCGTCTGGCGCACCGTCCACCACCAGGCCACGTCAATATGCGTATGCCCCACGCAGGTGGCGATTACGTCATCGTACCCCGCAAGTTTCGTATAAATCTCCTCGCCGGCGATTTCCAACGCCCTGTCTACAGACGCATAAAACCTATCGCTGTACGGTTCACGCAAATCTATGGCATTCAACGTCTTTTCCAGCGCGACTTCAAGATCAATCCGTACTTTATCGTCTTTGTCAAGGCGGTTAATGATCCTTACCGGAACAAGCAAATCATAGTAGAGCTGTGTAATAATTGGCGAAATCTCGGCAATTTTCGCGGTAAGCTCAAGCCCGGAAAGGGTTGTGCCCGTATATCCTTGCAAGTCCACACGGTATTTATGCCCCGTCTTTGCATGATCCGTGATAAATACATCGGTATGGTTTACATCAAGCCCGCATTCGGCGCGCCCGTCCAGATACGCCAGAAATTGCGGATTTTTGGCATCCCATCCCGTGGCTTGTGTAGCGAAAATCAACGACATCGGCTTACCGTCAAAGCTTTCCGGCACCGTTATTTCCGCCGAGAACCAACTATTTTTATCGCTCCCCGACCATTTTTCCTTATCCGGGCAAAAATCGCGGTAAGGTTCCGATGCGTTGTCTACCGCTTCCGACGACCAATAAAGCCCGTCTTTGATTCTCCAGCCCTTTACATCCGCACTTTGCACTGTCATAAGCCGCAAAAGTCCGTTACAAATAACCTCTGCTCTTTCCTTACGGTAACGCATTTAATCAACCCTCTATATTTATTTTAGGAGATAGATGGTTCAATACTACCATGAATGTTATTGATTGGCAAGGCTTAATCGGGGGAGCGACACGGCTTACGCATGAAAACTTATAAACCAGCCGAAAGAATGACATCAGCCATAAAATCGGCATCATACTGACATTTGCGCCGTTTACGAGCAAGGCTCATTTTTGTTGTTGTCGGGAAAACC
>Ga0123353_10000213_pt1 | contig 73494 bp, 53 predicted proteins | sample TergutLab28metaG_3_FD_92763 | JGI IMG/M metagenome (GOLD analysis project Ga0123353, IMG submission 92763) | Labiotermes labralis P3 segment gut microbial communities from Petit-Saut dam, French Guiana - Lab288 P3 | ecosystem: Host-associated > Arthropoda: Insects > Digestive system > Gut ... | reverse complement strand
TACAGCAATTTCTTTAAGTATGACAAGCACGCGTTAATACCGTACAGTGAAGATTTAAGAATGTTCCCGAAATACACGCAGCAATTGTATATGGAAAGTTTAGGAAAGAGCACGGACAAAGACGGCAAGAAGATAACGGATTACACAACGGGAGTAGAAATATACGGAGAAGCAGGCACGGATTCGCAGCATTCGTTCTTCCAGCTGTTCCATCAGGGAACGGGAATAGTGCCGATAGATTTCATAACGTATTTAGAGCCGCCGGCGATAAGAGCTGATATGAGCAAAGAAGAAAGAGAAGACATAGAAAGAAGACACGCGATATTCATATCGAACGTATTAGCGCAGAGAGAAGCGTTTGCAATGGGTAAAAACCAGGCGGAAGTAGATGAAGAAATAGACAAAGTAATAGAAAATATAATGAAGGAAATGTTAGAAAAGAACGCAAGTCAGGCGGAAATAGATAAAGAGATAGAAAGATATGAAAAACTGAGACTGCAAAAGTCATTTGACGGCAACAGACCTTCGAATTTAATAACATTTGATAAACAGACGCCTGAAAGTTTAGGAATGCTGATATCTTTGTATGAGCATGTGGTTGCAGTACAGTCATTTGTATGGAACATAAACGCGTTTGACCAGTGGGGCGTTGAATTAGGCAAAAAATTGGCACAGCAAATTCAGCCGGCGATGATCAGTGATAACGCAGAAGTTCCGGATTCTATGTCCGTGTCAACAAAAGAATGGGTGGATACTTTCCGCGGAACCGCGATAATGAAGCGGAATTATAATAAAGTTCTTTTCTGGCTTATCGGCGGGGAAAGTGTTAATGACGTCTTGAAAAAAGTTAATATCAGGGAACTATTGCCCGCGATATTTACTCCGAAAAAATTTGTGAATGCCCATTCTGAAGTCAGTAAAGCGGCAGCCAGAGATTTTTCTATAAAAGCAAGAATTGTGGCTTTTGCGTTCCCGATTGCTTTGATAGTTTGGCTTCCGATATCTGCTTTGTTGTTGATTCCTCTTACGCCGCTGTTAGGCTATTTTGGTTTTAATGTAATCAAAAAAATACATATTGATATGGATTATGCCGCTGCCGGCAAGGCTGCAAAAGCGTTGGAAATGCTTAAAGCGGACAGCAGAATTAATTTAGCCGATAAGTCCGACAGATATGTTAATGTATTGCTTATCAACGAAATGCCGGCAGATCCTGAAAAATACGGATTCAAAAATACAGGTTATATTACCGCAGATGGCGACTATATATGGAAAGGCGCTAAAAACGGAAAATTGGTGGTTTTTTCAAAATCCGAAGATGTTTCCGATGTTGCGGCGAATGCCGGAGATTCAATAAAAAATATGATAATCGGCTCCCGTCAAGTGGAAGTATCACTTATGATTGTCGGAGACAAATGGCAGGATAATTTGTATTTTAATGATAACGGTCTTATACTTATAAAAAGATCGTATCATGAAGAAATTGTTAATATGTGCAACGGCGATGCTAAAGCCGCAGGTGAGAAAATAAGAAAAGAGCGTGAAGCCGAAAAGGAAACTTTCGCGGAAAATAACGTTATGGATTTGAGCACAATAGAACCGGCTGATCTTGAAAAAGCTTTGGCAGGCAGTAATAAAGCAATGTTTACCAACAGGCAAATAGCTTTGCCGTTTAGCTATTTTGAGAATAAAACCGAAAAGCAAATAAAGGATATCGTGTCAGAGTTTGCCAAAAGCGGAACAAGAATATTTGCGGTTTTTGACGATAAAACGCAAAATCAAAAAAATGTGATAGATAATGTAATTACAAAATATGATTTCGCGGGTTATATTAAAAAAGATGAAACGCAAAAAGCGGTGCTATTCAGAGATTTTTATTCGGATAGAGACTCGTCCATTGTTGATATCGCCGGTTTTAATACGGAAAAAGATCTTATTCTTAAGATGAAGCAGTCTGCTCCGGATGCCGTCAGACTAGTCAATGTTATGGATTATGTTAATATTGTGAACACAGCCGAGAGAGACATAAATTCCAGAATAGAAAATTTGATAGATTTATTTGGTACAAAAACTTTTACATACTTTAAAAATACGATTACGGCGGAATCCGCGGTAAAAACTGCAATGAAATTTGATATGGACATAATTCGCGGCGATATATCCGATAAAGACTTAGCCGGGATAGCGGAAATGTATCGTTTTAATAAGAATGGCACTAAAGAAGCTTTACAGTTTATAAATAACAAAGCTTTAAAGCTTTTATCAGTGGATTCAATTCCCGAATTTAAAATCTTTGCAGACAGAATAAAAGAGAAAAGCGTTAATCCGGAAGAAACGATGAGGGCTTTCCTTTTGACAATAGCCAAGAGAGCTAAAGTTAAGAAAGACATATATTCTAACGGTCAAAAAGGTCTTAAAGATAAAGAACTTGAAAGGCTTATGGTTATAAACGCTTTAGCTAAAGAAGGCGTCGATGAAGAAAGGCTTAATGAATTTGGAAGAGAAATAGCGGAAATGAAAGCGGATGACGCGTACAAAGCAATAGCTAAACGCGCGTCACTAAACGGCGAAAACGCAGCTGATATTTACGCGTTATTGTTTAAATATGCCGAAAGACAAGGCAGGCTTGAATTAAGCAGACAGACGGTTAATATGGATGTCAGACATGTTTCTAATATACTATCAGCAGCGTAAGCGGTTAGGAAGTATGTTTCAGTAAACAACAAGAGATTTGTCATTCCGGACTTGATCCGGAATCCATTTGGTACAATTTTAGTTATCACCCTCACCTTTATCCTCTCCCTGATTAGGGAGAGGATAAAGGTGAGGGTTGCCTTTTAATTCATTCGCTCCTGCAACTTCGCGCAGGATTACAATAAGAAAAGTCTGTCATTCCGGGCTTGACTCGGAATCTTATATTAAATTATAGATTGCGGGTCGGACAAACTTAATAAGGATAATCCTATAAAAAAAGAACCGCCCTTTATTTTAAAGGCGGTTCTTTTTTTTATTCGAATTTATTTTGCGGGGGATTTTTTATCTTTTTTGTCTTTCGGCTGTTTAGGGTTAATAGCTTTGTTAACCTTTTTATCTATATACGCTTCTTTATTGCTTTCGATTTTGGCTATCTGAGCTTCAAATTTCTCTATTCTTTCTCTCTGTTCCGCAAGCATTGCTTTCTTTTGGACAAGTTCTCTGTCTGTTTCCTGCGAGATTAAAGCTTTTATTTCGTTTTTTACGGATTCTTTGTCTTTATCCGAAGCCTTATTATACTTTTCTACCAGGCTTTCAAGAGCTTTCAAATATTCTGCGCGATCTTCTTTAAATTCAGTCATTCTGGCTTTTCTTTCTTTTGCATCCTGTTTGTCGGCTCCGGAAATCTGTTCTCCCGCGAATGACAAGCTGCTTAGTAAACATACTGCGCACAATACTGCAAATAATTTTTTTATCATAAAAGTCTCCTTGGCGCAACGCGCCTTATATATATAACATCTTTTCAAGTTCATCAAGTTCCGAGTCTATAGCATATATATCTTCATAAGATACAGACAATACATCGGAATAATAATACGCTTTATCGTAGCTTGGTTTGTGCGTAACAACTGAGAAAACGGCAATCATAAGACAAGCCGCCATCGCAATGCTGACTTTCCACGTTCCAAAAAAACTAAAGAAAGACTGTTTCCTTGTGGTTTGGTCAAAAATGTTGTTAAGCACATCTAACGGCGCGCTTTGCAGGCGTGAAACATCTTTTACAGCGGCAAAAGCTTTAAGATTTTCACAGCACGCTCCGCATTCCTTTAAATGCTTTTCAAACTGTTGTCTTTCTTCTTTACTCATTTCATTGTAATGGTAAAGAGGCAGATTATTACATGTATTCATGGCACACCTCCGGTTCCGTTTCGGAAAGAATTTTTTTAAGCTTGCTTAACGCTCTGTTAAACTTTGAAAGAAGCGTTCCTATCGGTTTATTCTGCATTTCTGAAATCTCTTTAAAAGTCATTGAATCTTTAAGATATATAAGTTCTCTTTCTTCGCTTGAAAGCATATCTAAAGCGCTTCTTATTGACTCTGTCGTACTGTTTGAAATCGCTATGTCCAAAGGCTGCGGCTCTTTATCAGCCAAAGAATCTATTAAAGACATTTCATCTTCATCCTGTACTTCAAGCGGCAGCATAATTTTGTTGTTTCTTCTGTAATAGTCCATAGTCATATTTCTTGCTAAAGTAAACAGCCAGTTTTTAAGTTTGTTTTCGTCATTATAGTTTTTAAGCTTTTTGAAAACTCTTATAAAAACATCCTGTAAAACATCGTTTGAGATTTCAGCGTTTTTTGTTATTGATAATAAGTAGGTGTAAACATGCGCCTGGTATCTCATAACAATCTCCTCGAATGCTTCATTATTGCCTGTCTTAAAAAGACTTACCAATTCTGAGTCATTTAACTGTTTCATGATTAATTAACGCATCCCTTTATAATTTTATTGCATTGATTTTTAAGATTTTTATACTTTTTGGGTAATATTGAGGTTTGTTATGCTAAGCGATGAATATTCAACGCCTGCCTGCGTAAAAAGGTCTTTATAAGAGTCATCGGGATAAACAACATTCATTACTACTCTTTTAATGCCGGCGTTTACAATCATTTTCGCGCAAAGGATACAGGGGGAATGCGTGCAGTAAAGGGTGGAGCCTTTAATATTGATTCCGTGAAAACCGCCTTGTATTATCGCGTTTTGTTCGGCATGTATGGCTCTGCATATTTCGTGCCTTGTTCCTGAGGGAATATTCATCTCATTTCTCAGGCAGCCAAGTTCAACGCAGTCTTTTACGCCTGCCGCCGCTCCGTTATAGCCTGTTGTTAAAATTCTTTTATCTCTTGCTATAACCGCGCCGACATGATGCCTTTCGCAAGTGGATCTTTCGGCTACAAGCCATGCAAGCTTCATAAAATATTCATCCCAGGATGGGCGTTTGTTTGTTAAATTATCGTTTTTCATAGGCAACATTAAAACAAAAACACGCAAATGTGTCAATACCTTGTCTTTCTTGTAAAAAATATGTAAATTCTTCAAAAATCCATATATTTTTCAATATATTTTTAATATAATACTTTCAAAATTTATTCAAGTTTTTCAGATTGTAAATTTTAATTTTTATACAATGTTTAATGGGATGCCATTTAATATCAAGGGGACGTGACACTGCCTCACAAAAAAATAGAGATAACTGAAAGTCATGCGGTATAATTATAAAATAAAAACAGGAGGAGTTATGAAGAAAATTGTTTTGCTGATGTTTTCAATTTTGATTGGATTGAGCGCGTGCGCAACTGTACCGAAACCTTCTAAAGAAGCCCAAAGCGCTGCCGTAACTTTTTATTTTTCAGGAAATGGACTGTCTGCCTTAACTTTTTGGAGAAAAATAAATGATGACGGGTCAAAAGGCAAACGTTTTTCTGTCGGAGGAGCTTCAAAAGCCTCATTGCTAATGAACGGAGGATTTAAAAAGCCGTTTGAAGAAACTATTGATTTAGAAGCAGGAACATACTATTTAGATTCTTTCCAGATAAGCGCTAAAGATGGTTTTATAGTAAGCCAAATCGGTCATTATTTATCGAGAAACGGATGGGATGATGCTGAAAATAAACCGAAATATTTATCGTTTACCGTTGAAGGCGGGAAAGATTTAGTATTGCCTAAAGTTGAGATAATTCCCGTTCGAAAAGATAAAAAAAGCATAGTATGTAGATTTAAGATTACTCCCGATGATACGGATGTTTTCACAATCGGAACATTTGTTGCTGAAGAGTAATCAATAAATACAAATAGAAAAGCATTGACATCTTAACGCAAATGAAATATTATAACCATTAATTTTATGAAATATATTCTAAAGCAGGATAAATTAAAGGAGACGTTATGAAGAAATTGATTGTTGTTTTTGTTTTGTTGCTGTCCGTACAGGCTGCGTATGCTAATAAATTTTATGAAGCCGTCATGATTTACTCGGAAACAAGCTTTATTTCTGATGAAAAGAAAACAGCTTTTACTCCATTGAGAGTCGCTGTTTTTCAGGATTTAGCTATTCCTTGGAATACAAAGACTGTAGGCGGTATAGATTTAGGATTACTTAGTACAAAAGTCGATACGGTTTATGGATTTCAGGTTGCTATGTACGCTGCTGCTGTTGAAAGACTTATCGGTTTGCAGTTTGTATTAGGGCTTGCAATTTCAACAAATCTTACAGGCATACAATTTGGAGGCGCCGCATATTCTTTTACGGAAGTTAATGGTTTACAGATTTCTTTGGCATATTCGGGAGCCGAGGGAGGTTTTAACGGTTTGCAGATAGCTCCTTTGGGCGCTTCTTTTGCGGAAGATACTTCATACGGATTACAAATTGCAGGCGTAGCAGGTTATGCCGACGGTTTAACGGGAATTCAAATTTCCGGAATTTTGGGCGGAGGGAATGTTAAAGGGTTAGCAGTTTCGCCTATCAGGATTATGGGCGATGGAAAATCTAAACATCTTTCCGGCGGCGGTATTAACTTGAGTGTTTTTAATTACGGCGTAAGAAATGATGATAAATATTCATTTGCCGGCTTGATGCTTAGCGGTTTTAATATAGGTAATGTCGATATTACCGGAATACAGGTCGGAATATTTAATTCCGCGTCAGAAGTAAAAGGCGTTCAGGTAGGTCTTATTAATTATGCTTCTTCTCTTTCAGGATTGCAGATAGGCGCGATAAATATAGCCTCAAACGCGCCTGTGTTGGTTTTGCCTGTAATTAATTTTGGTTTCTAAACTTCTCAGAGATATTGAAACGCTAGCGGCCTCTAAAATAATTTTAGAGCAAACCGCTAGCGTTTATATGACAGTCAGTAACTGACATAACAATAGCTCTTTAAATCTTCTGTTTCCCTTGACATGCTTGCGTGTCAAACTGCGGCAGTTTACAAGCCATAATAATTTATGGTAATATTAAAACCATAATTAAATATGATGTAAATTTCCGGTTGAGCAGATAGAATATCTATCTGTTTTCAAGGACAAGACTGGCTTCGGGGAGGAGAGCCTCAGCAGAAGGTTCTTGTCCCCATAATTTTTAGAGAGAACTTCTAATGAAGTTCTCTTTTTTTTATGCCTAATATATTTACAATGCATAGAAAAGGTGTTTTTTATGAATAAATCCCATGCGCTTAGAATATTACTTTTTTTTACGGGCATTATACTTTTAGGAGCCGTAATTTTATCGCTAAGCGTTTCCAGAGCGCAAGGCGTTGCTTTTTCGTTAGTGGAACCATTGTTTACGGCAACATCCGCGGTGTGCGGCGCGGGTTTAAGCGTTATAGAAATAAGCGAACATTACACTATTTTCGGACAAATCGTATTGCTTGCGCTTATGCAGTGCGGGGCGCTGGGATATATGCTTTTATCCGTAGTTATCGCTGTTTTAGTAGGCAAAGTGGTGTTGAAAGACAGGGCAATAATGAACGATATGTTCGTAATATATTCGTTTAGCGATGTATTTAAGATTTTAAAGAAAGCAATAATTATAATTCTGTCTATAGAACTTATAGGAACTGTTTTTTTAACTTTAGGTTTTAGTTCGGATTATAGCTTCGGAAAATCTTTGTATCTGGCGTGTTTCCATTCGGTAAGCGCGTTTTGCAACGCAGGATTTAGCGTTTTTTCGGACAATTTAGCGTCTTTTTCTTCAAATGCGCTTTTGTTATACACTCTTATGGCTCTTATGTTTTTGGGAGGGCTTGGATTTTTTGTGCTGGTAGATGTTTTAAGCGCTCTTAAAAATAAAAACGAAAAAATTTCGTATTACAGCAAAATAGTTATTTCTGCAAGCGCTGTCTTGATATTAGCAGGCTTTTTTGTTTTTAACGCTGCGGAATCCTTCAATTTGCTTAATAGTAAACCGTTTGATTTTAGGGTAAATAATTCTCTTTTTCAGGTAATAAGCGCAAGCACTGCCGGATTAAATACACTTGAAATAGCAAACATAACAAATTTTACAGCAATATTGTTAATGGTTTTAATGTTTATAGGCGCAGCGCCTGCAAGCGCTGCCGGCGGCATAAAAATTACAACGCTTATACTTGTTTTTGCTTATTTGCGCGCAATTATACGTAATGATGAAGACTATCAATTTTATAATAAAACTCTGTCTCCCGAAACGGTAAAAAAAGCCGTAGCGATATTTATTGTTTCAGTTTTAAGCGTGCTCGCTATAATATCGGTTCTGATGATTTCAGAGCATGGCAAGAATCCTATAAAAATCGCTTTTGAAGCTGTTTCTGCTTTTGGCATTAACGGTCTTAGCATGGGTATAACATCAGGTTTAAGCGCTGCCGGAAAGATTATTGTAACTTTTGCAATGTTTTTGGGGCGTATAGGCACGCTTACGCTTCTTATAATTATTCTTCACAATAAAAATTCGGTAAAAGGAATAAAATATCCCGAAGCTAAAGTATTGATAGGATAAGGAGGCAAATTATGGCAAAAAAACAGTTCGGAATTATTGGTCTCGGTACATTTGGTTTTAATTTAGCTCTTGAATTAACTAAAAAAGGAGCGGAGGTGCTTGTAATAGACAACAACGCAGACATAATAAATAAAATAAGCGCTGATATTGCACAAGCTCTTGTTGTAGATGCTGCCGACAATCAAGCCCTGAAAAGAGCAGGCATTGCCGACTGCGATACCGTGATAATTTCCATAGGAGAAAGCATTGAAGCAAGCATACTTATAACCTTAATAGTTAAAAGTTTGGGCGTAAAAAATATTGTCGTAAAATGCGTCAATGACTGGCATCAGCGCATCGCTTCAGAAATAGGCATTACCCAAATAGTATATCCTGAATTTGAAATGGCAAAAAAACTTGCCGGCACGCTTATGAGCCCTAATGTTTTAGATGAACTGAAACTTTCAAAAAACTGTGATATAGTCGAATTTGCCGCGCCGAAAAAGTTTTTCAATAAAACCATAGGAGAATTAGATGTCCGACGTAATTTCAGGGTAACCATAATAGCCTTAAGGCGCAGCATACAGGCAATAAGCGGCGACGATCAGGAAAATATAGAAAAAGATATCACTATATCACCAAGCCCTGATACAGAAATTTTAGAAGATGACAGCTTAGTTGTTATCGGCAGCAGCGATGATATAGATAGAATAAAAAAAATATAAAGGAGTGAAACAATGAATATTAAGATAAAACTATTAAGAGATGTGCCTGTTCACGCATGTAATGGCGAAGAATTTGTACTTAAAGAAGGTTCTGTTTACGATGCCACCGGACCGTTTACGGGACCTAGCGGTAATACATACCGTCTATACACACCGCACGGGGAGTTCTATGCGTGCGAACATTCTTGCACAGAAATAAAAGAGTAATTAAAGACAAAAAACAGCTTTACTATGATATAATGTTTTAATGAAAAAAATAATCGTGATTTCAGGACCTACCGCCAGCGGAAAAACGCAAAAAGCCGTTGAATTTTGTAAGAAAAATAACGGAGAAATCATTTCTTGTGATTCCAGACAGGTCTATAAATATCTTGATATCGGAACCAATAAAGAAGGGGAAATACGGCAAATAACAAATAACAAAGAACAAAGTTCAAATAATGACACGAACCATGGATTGCCGCGTCAGGACTTTGTCCTTCCTCGCAATGACAAACAGCAATTCAGAGTCATTGAAGGAATAAACCAATATCTTACAGATATTATCAATCCTGACCAAACTTATAATGCCGCGGATTTCGTAAAAGACGCGGATATAAAAATAAACGAAATAATATCAGCGGGGAAACTTCCCGTAATAACAGGCGGAACCGGATTATATATAAAATCCCTGCTTTACGGTTTAGATGAAATGCCTGCCGCTAACGCCGAAATAAGAGAGTCGTTAAAAAGCAAAACAGCGGACGAACTTTACGAACTACTTGTAAAACGCGACCGGGAAGCCGCAGAAAAAAACAAACAAAATCCTCAAAGGCTGCTTAGAGCGCTTGAAATTAACATATTATCAGGGAAAAATGTTTCGCAGCATTATAAGCCTAAAACTCCGCGTTATGATTTTATACATTACACGATTTGTGTTGAAAATGAAGTTTTATATAAAAGAATAAACGACAGATGTCTTTATATGCTTGAAAACGGCATGCTGGATGAAACGCGGGAAGTTTTAGATATGGGTTATGCGAAAAATTGTCCCGGGTTAAGCGGAATAGGTTACAGACATATAATAAAGTATTTTGATAATGAGATTTCTAAAGATATTTTGATAGAGGAATTTTCAAAAGATACCAGGCATTATGCCAAACGTCAAAATACATGGTTTAAAGCCCAGCCGGATATACAGCAATTATAAATTACAAATTACGAATTACGAATCAATGGCAAAATTAAATTGCTGTTGTCATTTTTTGTCACTCTAAAGCGGCTTCGTCATTGCGGGCAAAGAGCCGCGCAAGCACGTCATTGCGGACTTGATCCGCAATCTAAACAACGAGATCCTGAATCAAGTTCAGGATGACAGCAAAATTATGGATTGAGAAGTTTATCTATAAGACATATTGCATTATTCTCAAATTGCTCTAAAGAAAATAAACGTTCATAAGCTGCACGCGCCGGCGCGGCAAAACATGTTATCAGTTCCGGCTGTTCGGCAATTTTCGTTATGGCTTTTGCCAGCGCTTCCGGAGAACCTGCCGGAATTACCATTGCTTCCTCATTGCTCAAAAAGCTAGCCTGTCCTATCGCATCAGAAATAATACAAAGCTTTGAACACATCAATGCCTCAGTAACAACAACCGGCATAGGATCGTCTGTTGACGGACAAATGAGCGCATCCAGCGAAGCAAGCAGTTTAAGATAGTCGTTGTTAGACAGTGTTCGATGATATTCTATATTGGGAAAATTCTGTAATTTTTTTAAAAGATCCTTAGTGTAATCAGGCCACATATCCGGTTCGTAAGGCTCGCCAACCATAATAATGCGGATTTTTTTAAGAACAGATGGGGAAAGTTGTGTTATAGCGGACAGCAAAATATTCTGCCCCTTACGCGGAATGAGTGAACCGATAATGCCAAATACTATTTTTCGGGAATCCGGAGATATTCTTTTTTGCGTGACTGCCCGATCTTCTACTCCATAAATCAAATGTGCTGTTTTCTTTTCAGCGATATACTGTCGTACATAAGGTTCTGAATTGGGGCTTCCCAACCATACATTTTGCATCATATCAAAACAGCGGGGCAAAACAGGGGGAGCATAACGGAAGCCTTCGGCGCTTTCATGAATCCACCATGCCATAGGAAGCCCGTTAGGGTCGAAATTTTGTAATAGCACTGATGAGGCAAGACTGTTTACAATGATTGCGTCAAAATGACGGCAAAATAACTCTTCACAAAACGGGTCTGGTTGGTTTTCATGGATAATTACAGTCATTCCTTCGCGTTCTAGAACATCTTTAAGCGGACCGCCACGCAGCGCCAAAATAACAGGCGCGACTTCATAGTGTTTAGCCAGAGTTTGCGCAAGCTGTACTCCGACAATAGGAGCTCCGGTTAAAAAGAGTTCGTGAAAAATAAGCAGAATTGATGGATTCTTCTCCGATTGATCGCGGCAGAGTAAGCGCTTTGCCTGTGCGGAAAGCAGAAAATTTTGTATTGGATTGGCGCTTTCCTCGGTTTTGCGTAAAACTTGTATCAATGTTTTTGTATTTACCTCCGCTCCAAAATGGTCGGATATATGTTTAAGACCTTTTTCCGACAGCTTATTCCAAAGCTCTTTATTTTCATAGAGTAAAATCACCTTTGCCGCGAAGTCTTCCGCGTTGTTTGCAATTAATGTATGCTCTTCGTGATGCATATGCATTCCTTCAGCCGCAATATCGGTGCAAACACAGGGAATACCTGCGCCCATGGTCATTGCCACCTTTCCTTTGATACCCGCGCCAAACCGCAACGGCGCCACTCCTACGCGCATTGATGACAGCAACGGTTCAAGATCTTTCACATACCCGGCAACATTAACGCCCGGAATTGAAGAAAACTTCTGTATTTCCGGAGGGACATCAGCTCCTACTATGTGGAAAACAGCTTCCGGCAGTTTGTCGTGAATAATAGGCCACACTTTGCCAATAAACCATTCCATAGCGTCGACATTGGGCATATGCTTAAAACCGCCAAGGAAAAAAATATCCTTACGCGCGTTATATGAAGACGGTTCTGCTGTAACAGGCGCGTAAAGCGCTTGAAAAAGAACCATTTTTTCCGGCGGAAGTTCACTTTGCAAAAGTTCATACTCCACAGGACTTATTATAACCACGGTATCTGCCTGGCGCATTATATTCAATTCAAATTCACGTGTATGGAGCGCCTGCCGCATCATTTGTTCGTTCTTTTTGATTTCAGCTTGGCGCATTTCCCGGAAGTAAGACAAATCAGGAGCATGGAAAATTACTTTTGCTTCGGGCGATAATTTTCGCGCAATAGGCATAATGACATTCGCCACGTGGATGCGGCACAAGTAAAATACTGAAAATGAATGACCGTGCTTATTTAGATAATCAGCTACGGAAGAATATCCTGAGTCCGAAGTGACGACCTCAACGCCGAAATCACGTAAAATCTGTGTGCTTGAAGAATCGGAAGCAAGATCTAACGGAGCAAATACCACTTCATACCCCAGTTTGCATAAATCGCGTAAAATACCTACAGAAGTAAGTTCTCCGGCTGAATGGCTTGCGTCCGGAATACGGTCGTCGGCAAAAAACAATCGCTTTGGGCTCGGTGCGCTATTTGAAGATTTAAAAGCATATGGTAATTTTCTGTAAAATTCAAACCCTTGTTTAAAAACCTGTTTTCTATAATCAGCCAATAGGCAGCCCAAATCACCTGCCTGAGAAACTTTGAGGGATGGATTGTGACGGGAAATGCAATCCGGGTCATCCAAATTGCTTCCGCTTAAATGAAGAAAGCGCAGCGGCAAACCGTTGGATAGCCACGCGCCGTTTTCATAGGTAACTGTTCGCTGCGGTATATTCCAGTAAGCAACATTATATCCGGGGTGTCTGAGAATTTTTGTCTTCTCAATAAATACCGGCAGTAAATCCGCCCATTTTTGGTCTGCGTACAAACCATTGGACGGGTCCATCAGGCATTCATTACGCAGCCTGCGCGCCCACCAGCGTAAAAATGCTTTGGAATCCTCTGAATTGCGCAAAGCCAAAAACCCGAGATTATATATGCCGTGTTTGAGATACGAGAGGTCGGGTATTTGTCTGTCATTTTCCGCAGGACGGGTGATGTGGGGCGTAACTATGGCATCCGTTCCTTCTGCAAGCAGCTGCTCCGCTTCTTCAAGCCGGCTGATAAAATACAGATCCGCATCCACATAAATGATATTTCTGAAAGGATACTTATCCAACAGATACAGCATAGCGTATGGCTTCATAGAGCAGGTGAATTCTATTGTGTTATAACTGCCGGTCATGCGCTCCAGATCCGGTAAATTGAGGTCTTCAAGAAAAATAAACGGGAACGGTTCATCCTCAGGGCGGAAATATCCGTCAACATTATCGGCGAGCAGCACGTAAAAATTGACATCCGGATAAAATCTTCGGATAGAATTATATAATACTCTGGTTTGTGCAATATAATTCTTTGCAGTTACCGTAACAAATACATCTTGAGAGCCAAATCGTGTAACTTCCCGGGTAACTCCATTGACATGCGTGCTCAGGCTCGTATAGCCGGTATATGCGGGCAATAGCCCCAGTATGCGCTCCAGCGCGTGGAGTATTGTTCCGTCATAAGGCAGCGGCTCTTCCGGATAGTCGTTCCATGTAAAACCGCACTCAACAAGAGGCTTTAAAACATCTGTTCTTATCCAGAAAAACGAGCCGACCGGAAAATTAAAATGTTTGGGCAGCCGCATGTCTGGCAGTTTTTTTGCCAGTTCTTCTGCAATGGCAAAGTTTTTTGTCCAGCCCACGATATTAGGGTCATCGGGGAAAACAATGCCCAGATCTTTGCGAGTTTCCATATTGGTAAGTATCGTATCCATCATCGCGCCGCTTCGTTTGCCGCCAAGCGTATTTTCAATTATAAATTTTCGCCAGCTTTCCATAAAATCCGGGTCATTAATGTCAAGAGACTTTTTGGTATGGACATGACCGACAAAAGCGTAGTCTTTAACAAATGTCTGCCCAAAAGCCGTCAAAAATGGTCCCAGGTCGCGCCCTCTGTTTGGAACAATAACAATCTTTTTAGCCTGAAGAGCATTTTTTGCAAAAATCCGCTGTACGGCTTCTTGCTTTTCCGATGAGTCAACGCTGATAAAAAAATCCGGCACCGTGGCATTGTAACGCACCGCGTCAAGAATTTCCTGAAGCAGTTCCGGATAGTATGCATGGATATGCAGCGCTGCCATTTGCGTCGGATATAATGCTTTTGGGCAAGGGTTAGATATAAACAGGACAGGGTAATTCCATCTGCCTTCCGGGCTGTTGTGTTTAAGGTAATGGACATAGGGATCGGTTGCCGCCGTCAAAGAATTATCTTCGGCATAAATACCGGGATGAAAACCGGGATATGGCTTGCGCGCTTCGGCAATAGATTTCCATCTTTTAAGATAGATCCGTGCCATATCTATTGATAATACTTCCGAAAGAGGACCGGAAAAATCGCTGTCCAGCTTTCCTTGACCGGCTAAATAGGCTGCGTCTTTATATTCTGCAATTACATCATTGTATAATTGTTGATAAGCTGAAACCATGGACTGCAGTGAGAACAAACGGATCACCCGTTCTTTATGCTGTTTTCCCGACTCTTCGCGTCTAAGGGGATTGTCCAGCAATTCACATACTTTTTTAGCAAATAGATCAGAATGCCCAAAAGGTACAAGGCTTGACGGCTCAGCTAAAATTTCTCCAAGCGCTCCTGTATCATAAGCAGCCACAGGCAGCTGCATAGCCATTGCAATAGGGACTACCTGACCAAAGCTTTCGGCAGCTACAGGTGCAAGAAATACGGACATTTGTGAATAATAACGCGGTAAGTCTTCAAATGGCACATGCCCAGTAAATTGGAACCGGTCGGAAACTCCGGCGGCTGTAATCTTCGTTTTTATCTGTTCCAATAACGCACCGCCTCCAACAATGAGAATATTAATTGAAGGACGCGTCTTCGCAAGCGTGATAAGAGGATCAAACGATTTAAGAGTTATTTTGTCTCCGTCCAGTCTGTACACCATTCCCACGCAATCCGGATCGCGCAGCGACATGTCCGTATGCCTGAAATAATGTTCAAGGTCAATTCCCGGATGAATAACGACGTTTTTCTCGTTATTTTTTCCAAATTCCTTTTCTGTATAACAGCTGACAAAAACATTTTTTGTAACAACAGGCGATTCAAAGGGCGCAACCGGAGTATTGACGTTTTGAATTACCGGAACAGTCATGTGCGCAAGATTTTTAAAAACACGGGAATACCAGGGTATGTCAGGCGCGCCCCAGTAATGTATATGAATGCAATCAGGCATATATGCGTCAAATCTGTCCTTAAACACGCAATCAGGCGTATCCAGGGGAAGTTCTTCAACGCTAGCGCCAATGTAGGCGTAAGGCGAAGGGTTTGACCCTGTTATGATGTGATGTTGAAATCCCATGCCAAGACTTTCGATAATATCCGCAATTAATTTGCTTGATCCGCCCATATGAAAATTACCGATAATATGGAGAATACGCTTGGCGTTTGCGGCAGGTGTCGGCACTTTAATTAGGTAAGGTACAGCGGCATTGGAATGTAATCCTATCATCGGATTTTCAATAGTACGAAATATTGTCAATATCCTGGAAGCATAACGTTCGTAGGTAAAATCACTGGCATAAGCATAAGCGCGCTGCGTCATATCAGGATCAGGCTGCAGAAAAAAATCTTTCAATTTTTTTGCCATATCTTCAGCATTCAAATGCCGTGCAATAATACCGCGGCTTTCTGCAAGCATCTCTTCCGCGCCTCCGGTGCCGGAAAATGCAGCAGCTGGCAGATGTGCCCGCATGGCCTCAAGAACAACTGTCGGGAAAGGGTCTTCGCGCGAACTTAAGAAAAAAATATCTGCTCCGCAGAAGTACAAGGAAGGATCGTTTTCAAATTTATCTAAAATAATAAAGCGGTTATCTAATTGCTTGCTCCGAAGAGTTTGCTGTATCTCGGCAATATATGTTTGGTCGGCAATATTACCCAGCCAGACAAAATAAACATTACGGATGTCGCTGACGAGGCGCGTCAAAACATTAGCAAACAAGTCAACGCCTTTCCGGGTATCAGCCTGACCGCAGCCCAAAATAATATGCGCGTCACTGGGAATTCCGAGCTGTTTGCGTAACCGCGCTCTTGACTCTTCCCGGGAAAAAGGAGTGCTGTAATAATAAGATCCCTGTCCAAGTACAAAGGTTTTTTCAGAGGAAAGTTTTTCAGAAAAGGGGAAAGCTTTTCTAACAGCGCTGCCGCCAAAAATAACGGCATCAGAATATTCGGCCAGCTGCTGCGCGTTACTCAAAAGATTCATCTCCTGTATCAGCTGCGGCATTTCATGAACCAGTGAAATAACTGTCATACCGTATTGTTTTAATAGTTTTGTCAGAGAACCGGAAATGACAGTATTGGCAATTACCCGCCGTACGCCGCTTTGCGCCAAATCCGCGACGATTTGTTCAACATGCTCGGGCAGCGAGTTTCTATATGTATAGTTGATATCAAGCAAATGAGCGGTTCCCAATTCTTGGAAGTCATCAAGTTTCGGGCCGCCTTGATAAATAAGGAAATGTAAACAAAAACCATAATTCTCACGCAAAAAACGCGCTAAGCGCAATATATTGATTGTCGCTCCGCCAAGGCAGGCATCGTGCGAGATAATGAGCATAGTCTCTTGGCTTTGGCATTGCTCGGCAGGCTGTTTAACGTTTTCAGGGTGTTTTTCCGTAGAAACCGGCTGAACATTTGCCGAATGTTTTATGTTCCGCATTTCTTCCATTCTTTTTTTCAGGTCTGTGTCATATTTGCCGTATTTTTCATAATGAAGCAAAGGGTTTTCGGTAATTTCGGCAGAGTTAAACGCCAGACAAAGATAATCGTGTGTTGAAAAATTAGGACCGGGCTCCCTGCTTTCACGCCATCCGTAATTCATATAATGATATACGGGATTCATTTTTGCGGCTGTGACGTCCGGGTTTTGCCGGAGATACCAGAATGCGTTAAAATACTCAGATTTAGCGATCAGCTTTTCATCTTCTTTAAAAAATTTAAGTTTATGCCTGAAAAATGTTTTGAAAAGACGCAGTTTATTTTTTATGCCGTATGTTTTCATGGCTTATCCGGTTAATATTCAATGTAATTGCATCAGCTTGACTTTATCGTATTTTATTATATATAAGCATAGTTAAATGGACAAAATCAAATGCGTTATTATAGGCAACGACAGTTATTTATTTCGCGGTTTTAGCGATAACCGCGAAAATGTTGATTTTTTTTATATGTCATTTAATGATTGGCATACGGATGAAAATCTGGAGATTTTGTTAAAGGCGGACGCGGTTATTAATTTTACAATTTCACCGGATTTTTCAATCAGGGAGATTAACTCTGATGAAATTATCGACATACAAATAGCGAAAAAGCTAAAAGACGCAAAATGCCGGTTTTTATTTATAAGTTCGCGCAAAGTCTACGGTATAAGCCAAGAATGCAAAACGTATAAAGAAGATAATGCTTTAAAAGGTTTTGATTTTTATTCCAAAAACAAAATTAAAACCGAAAAAGAGCTGGCATGTATTTTAGGAAAAAGGCTTTGTATTTTTAGAGTGCCTGACATCGTGGGCGAACCGATTCTGCGTAAAAACTATAAAACTTTTATGGGCTGGATTACCGAAAACATTGCAAGTAACGGAAAATTAAAGGTTACGCATTCTAAAGATGCGCAAAAAGATTTTATAACAAAAGATTTTCTTCACAAGGCGTTTGCATTTTTTATAGAAAACAAAATGTCCGGCATATTTAATGTTTCCGCCGGGTTTTCTGTAAAAGTCGGAGAAATTCTTGCGGATATGGCAGGAAAAGACAAAATTATTTTTGACGATACCGCAGTAAACTCAGATTCCGAACAATTTATTCTGGATAACAGCAAATTAACAGCTTTAACCGGATTAACATTTACGCCGCAGGATTTGGAGCAGGGATGCGCTAAATTTAACGAATCGCTTAATAAGATATGCCAAAGCAAAAGCGGCATAAAAACAGTTAAGAAAAAAATAGCCGTATTTTTTCATTTATATTATGAGCAGCAGCTTAACGATTTTTTAGATTTATTTAAAAATCTGAGCGGATTTGATTACGACTTATTTGTCACGCTGGTTAATGAAAACAGAGTAACTATAAACCGAATAAAAGAATTTAAAGAAAATTCCAAAATTTATATATGCGAAAATCGCGGTTATGACGTCGGTCCTTTCTTTTACTTGTTAAATAAAGTCAATCTTGACGACTATGAATATATAATAAAACTGCATGCAAAAAACTTATTTTCAAAAATAAAAACCGTTATAAACGGCTATCCGTTAAACGACAGGCAGTTTTCCGGCGCTTTGACAAGAGATTTGCTTGGCACAAGCCGTCAAATAAAGCAAAATTTAAAAATTTTAGATAAAAATGACGGTATCGGAATGCTGGGAAGCAGTCTTTGCGTAACCGATGAGAAATTTTATTATGACAGATTTTTGGATAAAATAAATGAAATTTTATTATCGCTGAATCTAAAACACGTTAAAAACGTCAGGTTTACAGCCGGAACAATGTTTATCGCTAAAGCGGAGTGTTTTAAAATTCTTCAAAATAAAATAGACATATCTTGTTTTGACAAAACTGACGGAAACATAAAAGACGGCACGCTGGCGCACGTGTATGAGAGAGTTTTCGGCGCTATAATACAAGGTCAGAATTATAAACTGAAAGGTACGGGGCTTGAGAAAATAAAATATGTTTTAAAGAAAGCAAACAGGCTGTTTTACAGAAAAAGAATATCAAGAAGAGGCAACTTTACGGGACAAATTTTATTTTTACCTGTGTACAGGAAAAGTTTGCTGTCTCATGATGAAAAACTGCTGCTAAAATCAGCTCTTTTTGACACGTATTGGTATCTTGATAAATACCTGAAAGACCAGAGAAGACGATATTTTCCGGTCAGGCATTATTTAAGGATAGGCTGGAAAAAAGGTTTTGACCCTAGCGAAAATTTTTCAACAAATGATTATTTACGAGCTAATCTTGATGCCGCGAACGTAAAAATAAATCCGCTGTTGCACTGGCTAGGTAATCCTGAAGCGTTCCGTCATTGCGGGCTTGATCCGCAATCTAAACAACGAGATCCTGAATCAAGTTCAGGATGACAGACAAAAGAGAGTTATAGCTTAGAATTAAACTTCTTCACGCCGAAAAGCAGCAAAGCGAATCCTATCAAAGCCAGCGGAATACAGTTTTGCGCTATTACGACCCAGTCTCCGCCTTTCAATACAATGTTTCTCAATGCCTCAAGCAGATAATATAGAGGGTTAATATAGGCAATCCATTGCGCGTATGCCGGTATGTTTTCCACAGGGAAAATAAGCCCTGAAAGCAAAAGAGCGGGGAAAAGGAAAAGAAGGCTTCCCATCATAGCCTGCTGCTGCGTTTTTGCAAGCGTAGATATAAAAATCGCGACCGAGCAGGAAGATACTATAAAAATTGAACACACTAAAAGAAATTTTAAAAGTCCTCCTTTTATCGTAATTCCAAACAATAAATAAGCGCCGGCGACCATTGAAAGCGCGACTATAAACCCAAGCAGGGAATAGGTTAAAGTTTTTCCTAAAAGAATTTCCCAAACCGTAACCGGCGAAGAAATAAGCTTTTCAAAAGTTCCGCTCTCTTTTTCTTTAGATAAAGATATTCCGGTAAGCATTACCGTAAAAATACATAAAATAAACCCGAATAAAGCCGGTATCATGAAAAATGAAGATTCAAGCGACGGATTATAAAGTATTCTGACGTTTAAATCTATCGGCAGCGCTAAGCCGGATGAAGTATTTTTAAATTCCTGTGAAACAGTTTGCGCAATTATATTCTTAACGTAATTTTCTACCTGTACAGCTCTTTGCGGGTTTACCGCATCTACTAAAAGCTGGATTTTTGCGTCGCCTCTTTCAATTTCTTTAAGAAATCCTTGTGACGGCATCACCAAAACCGCTTCAGCTTTCCTTTCGGATAAAATTTTTGAATGATCTGTTTCGTTTCCGGTTTTTCCTTGGACAAACCATCCTGATTCCAAAAGCCTTGTTTCGATTGTTCTCGCCAAAACGTCGTGAGGGGAATATATGACGCTTATTGATATGTTTTTCACCTCGTTTGTAAGGGCAAAACCGAAAAGAGTCATCTGAATTATAGGAGCGACGAAAATCATCGCAAACATTTTCTTGTCTCTCAATGTTTGGACGATTTCCTTTTTAAAAAAAGCTTTAATAATTGAAAACCTGATCATAACGATCCTTTGTGTGTCATTTGTGTCGTTTCCCTCGCCCCTTGCGGGAGAGGGCAGGGTGAGGGGTTGTCGTTGTTGTTTTTACTTGCTGTTACTTCGTACGAATAACGGCAACCCCTCATCCTCTTGCTTTGCAAGTCCTTCTTCCGCAAGGGGAGAAGGCATTTTACGGTTCCAAATCCGTTTTAAATTGTTTAGACGCTATAACTATTATAAAGACGCAAAAAGCGCTTAATGCTAAAAACGGAATCATTAAATCCGTAAATCCCGCGCTTCTTAAAAAAGTTCCGCGGCATATTTCCATAAACCATCTTTGCGGTAAAATGGCGGTAAGTCCTCTGAAAAACAAAGGCATATTTTCTATGGGGAAAATAAAACCCGATAAAAGCATTGACGGCAGAAGCCCTACAGGCATAGCTATTAACATAGCCAGCAGCTGCTGTTTTGCTATTACCGAAATAAAAATTCCGAGCCCCAGAGAGGCTGTTATAAACACGCAGCACGATATAAAAAAGAAAATAAAACTTCCGGTAAACGGTACTGCAAAAATAATTTTTGCCGCGGCAAAAACTACCACAGTCCCAATTAAACTCATGAGCATATACGGAAAAATTTTACCCAGGATTATTTCGGCCGGGCTTATTCCGGTAGACAGAAGCAACTCCATAGAACCTTTTTCCCATTCTTTGGCTATTGCAAGAGAGGAAAGCAAAATTGAAATAAGTCCTATAATTACTACTATAAGTCCCGGAATTATTAAATATTTGCTGTTTAACTCTCCGTTAAATAGATAACGGGTTTTTATTTCATATTTTTGATCCGCTTGGTAAGAGTTGGATATTATTGAAGGAATATAACTTAAAACAAGTCCTGCTTTAGAAGGGTCGGATGCGTCAAGCATTATTTGTATTTGGGCTTGTTTGCCGTACTCCGGGTACGAAACGGATTTCCCGAAATCTCTGTCTATATTTATAATTACCGCTGTTTCGTTTCTTTCAAAATATTTTACCGGATCATCACCGGAAACATAAACAGGTATAAATAAATCTCCGGCGGAAAGTTTTTGGACAAAAGCGCGAGATTGCGCCGAACGGCTGTCGTCTTTAACGAAAATAGGAATTTTATTGTAATTCAACTCTATTATAAATCCGAAAAAAATAATGAGAAGCAAAGGCAAACCAAAACCCATAGCGAGAGTAAATTTGTCTCTCATTATGTGCCGGTATTCTTTTAGCGCTACCGCTTTGATTTTTTTTAATGTTTCTTTCATTGTTTTCCTATATTTTCCTCTCCCGCGTCCGGGAGAGGATTAAGGAGAGGGCGACACCCTCATCCTGCCTTCTCCCTGACTAGGGAGAAGAGTTAAATCATTTCTTATCCAAAAAATTAATAAACGCTTCTTCCAAGTTTGAAGCTTTGCTTGCCGCTTTCAAATTTTCAGGGCTGTCTAAAGCTACTATTCTTCCGTTTTGCATAAACGCTATACGGCGGCAGTATTCCGCTTCATCCATATAATGAGTTGTAACAAAAATAGTTTTGCCGTCCGAAGACAGTTTCGAAATCAAATCCCAGAAAAGCTTTCTTGAAACGGGGGAAATACCTGCCGTAGGTTCGTCAAGAAAAATTATTTCAGGGTTATGTAAAATAGACGCTGCCAGCGAAACTATCTGCTTTGAGCCTCCCGACATATTTTTTACCATTTCATCGGGACTTTCTTTAAAATTTACGTATTCAAATACTTCTTTCATCCGTTTAATGCTTTCTTTTTCGCTCAACATATATAAAGCGCCGGAAAAAATCATATTTTCTTTAATCGTCAAATCCTGGTATAAAGTAAATTTTTGCGACATATAGCCTATGCGGGGCTTTAATTCTTTCGTGTTTTTTGATACGTCTTTACCGTCTATAAACATTTTTCCGCTTGAGATATTTACCAAACCGCACAAAGCCCTTATAGTAGTGGTTTTACCGGCTCCGTTTGCTCCCAAAAAGCCGAAAATCTCGCCTTTTTCAACGGAAAAGGTTATATTGTCCACTGCTGTAAATTCGCCGAATTTTACGGTAAGGTTTTGTATATCTAAAATTTTTGTCATAAAAGGAAAACTTCCTCTATTTTTTTGACGTTAAACTGTTTTTTTATGTTATCAGGCAAATCCGAAGCCAGAACTTTTCCTTCGTTTAAAATATGGACTTTATCGCATTTCTCGGCTTCATCCATATAGGAAGTGGAGCATATAACGGTCATCTCATTTGAAATCCCGTGAATGAGCTCCCAAAGATCGCGTCTGCTCAAAGGATCAACCCCTATTGTTGGTTCATCAAGCAAGAGCAAATCAGGGCTGTTTAGCAAAACGCATATAACTCCCAGCTTTTTATACATTCCGCCGGATAAATTGCCTGCTTTTCTGTCCGCAAATTTTGACAGTCCGACCATTTCCAAAAGTTTTGCCGATTTTTCTTTGAAATCTTTTCTTGACATATTGTAAATGTTTGAGAAAAACTCTAAATGTTCCATGCACGACAAATCCGCGTATAAGCTTTGTTCCTGAGGTAAATACGCGACGCGTTTGCGTATCAGGCTGTCCGGGATTTGATTAATAGTGTCGCTTGCCGTCATTGCGGCCTCTGAGCCGCAATCTTGTCGTAAATCAGAGATTGCGGGTCGGAGCCCGCAATGACGTGCTTGCACGGTTTGTTTGCAATGACAAATAGGGTGTTTAGAGATGTCCTCAATGTTTTCAAAATATTCTATTTTTCCGGAAATTGGTTTTAAAAGTCCGGCTATAAGTCTTATTAAAGTGGTTTTGCCGGCGCCGTCAGGACCTATAATCCCATGGATTTTACCTGCTTCAAAATTCAGGCTGACATCGGAAATAGCCTGAGTTTCAAGCATTTTTTTACTGACGTTGGTTAATAATACGGATATCAAGTTTTTATTCATGTTTAGTTGTTTGCAGTCATTGCGGGCTTGACCCGCAATCTATGATTTATAATGAGATTGCGGCTCAATGGCCGCAATGACATACTGACTACTAAGGCAATTGTGCTTCCAAAGTCATTCCGGACTTTAACAATCCGTCAGGATTATCAAATCTGATTTTTACCTGGAAAACCAAATTATCTCTTTCTTTTTCCGTCAAAACGTTTTTCGGCGTAAATTCGGCTTTATCGTTTATAAAAATTATTGTTCCTTCAAAGTGTTTATCTTTAAGTTCCGGCAAAAACGCTTTAACTTTCATTCCGGTTTTCAGGTTTATCATTTTTCTGTAAGGCACATAAATGAAAAGATTTACCTGGCTGTCATCTATAATGTTCACAATTTTTGACCCGGGCATAACAAGTTCGCCGTTTTCGTGATAATTATAAATTACCTTGCCGGTTATGGGGGAAACAATCTTTGTCCATGATAATCTTAGGCTTGCCTGGTCGTAGTTAAACTTTAAATTATCAAAAGTTTCTTCGCTTATTATTTTGTTTGCAAGAAGTTTTTTGCCTCGTTCAAAATTGCTTTTTGCGAGGTTATAATCAAGCAAAACGTCAGGACTGTTTATTTCGGCAATTAAATCGCCATCTTTTATACTGCTGCCTTCCTGTACGTGATACTGTTTTATAGTTCCCGGAACTCTTGCTGATATATTTGTTTCTACGGCTTCCACGGTTCCGTTAAAACGGAATTGTCTTGGCGCTGAAAGATAAAAATACAAACCCAATAAAACTGCCGATAATAAAACTGCTGCAATAATTTTCTTTTTCATTTTCTTAATGCCTCCAATATTGTAAGTTCCGTAAGAAGTCCGGCGTAAAAGTCGGTTTCATTGGACTGTGCTTCCAGAACATTTAAATTCATAAATTGAACGTCTAAAAATCTTGAAGTGCCGGAAATGTAGGACTTATACGTCATTTCGGCTACTGTTTTGCTTTGGGATATAATAGTTTTGTTTAAATCAATCTGGGTATATAGAATTTTAACCTTTTCTTTTGAACGGTCAAAAAGCCTTCTTAAATCGTCATAAAGACCCTGTCTTTGATTCTCAACAGACATTGCCGTAAATTTGCCTTGTTTTGAAAGTTTTGTATTTTTGCCAAACTGATAAACAGGCATATAAAAATCCGCGCCGGCAGTATTTTGCCAAACGGATTTAAGGTTTGGTCCGTCAGGGTAATTGTACATTGAAGTCCCGAAAACATTTACACGGGGAAAATTCATATTTTCATACGATTTTGAGATAAACTCATAATATTGTTCAAGCATTTCTAAAGATAAAAGCTGAGGGTTTTTATCGTCAAAAACAGAATCGATATTTTTAGAAAATATTTTGAGCAGAGCTTCAGGGGAATCAAGAGAGTTTAAATCAATATCATAATTTTTAATTATGTTATTGGTAAGAGAGTTTAAATTGTCTATTGCTCCTATAAGCAGAATTTTCGCGGAATTTTTTTGCCTTGTTTTTATTAAAACTTCATTGTCCGACATAATTTCGTCAAGCTTGCTTTTTGAACCCAGTCTGGCGCCTTGCCTGATATCGTTATTTTGGGAAATTGAAAGATCAAGCTGTTCATCAATAAATTTTAAGTTTGCCGCCGCTGTTATAAGGTTAAAGTAAGCGATTCTTGTATTCATAAGCGTTTTTTTCTTTTCATTTTCATAAGCGGCTTTTTTCGAATCGGCTAACTTTCTTGCGGCTTCAGAATTATTTTTTTGGACATTCCCGTCAAATAAATTCCAGCGCAAGGCAAGTCCGGCGGAATAATTCCAATTATCGCCGAGTTTTTTGCTGAGATGTCCTATTGCCGGAAGGGTAATATCAAGTTCAGGAACGGCTGTAAGATAATAAGCCTGTCCTTCCAACGATAAAACGGGCAGCAGGCTGGTTTTAGAGGCATCCGCAGCAGCTTCTGCCGCGTTAAACTCATTTTTAGCAGCCATAACCGAGGGGGAAGTTTCAAGAGCGCGTTTTTCGGATTCCGCAAGCGTTATCTTTTGAGAGCCAAAAGCGTTTGCAAACGGGTAGAGACAGATTAAAAAAAATAAAAATGGTCTGATCATTTTAATCATCTTAATATTCCTTTTAGAGAAAGTTCCATTCTCTCTTTTATAAAATTTTCGCTTGATAATTTTTCAAGAAATTTTGAAATTTTTGCCGAATCTTTTTTAGATATGACTCTTTTTAATATGGCGGATGCCGCTATCGGCAGTATAATAGGAGCAATTGTGGAAATCAATAAAGAAACTGTGTCCGCATCTTTAAATATTCTTTCTTTTTTACCTTGTTCTATAATGGAATAAAGAAATGCTATATGTTTTGAGAAATTTTCTTTTACAAAACTAAATTTTGCGCCGTTTCCTGAAAATATCTCTATAATAATGCTTGCTATAATAGAAGCGTTTTTTGAGACAAAATCCGATAATGTTTCCCTTGCGGCTTCAAGTTTTTTTATTGCGTCCATGTCTTTGGAGATATTTATTTCAAAATCTTTCATGAAATCGCCGTAAAGACTTTTGAGAATAATATTTTCAAAATTATCTCTTGAAACAAAGTAATAATTAAAAAGCCCTAAATTAACTTTTGCTTTTTGGCATAACTGCCTTACCGTAAAACCGCTTATGCCGTATTGTTTTGCCAAAGCAATTCCGGTATCAATGATTTTTTGCTCGGTATTTACATTTCCTTTCATCATAAAACCTCCGATGAATTATACGTCTGTATAAATTATACATTTGTATAAACTATTTGTCAAGGGGTATTTTATATTAATTAGCTCTTCGCCTCAAAATTTGATAGAATTACCGATAGTATGGAACAAAAAACTTTAACTAAAAATGCAGGCAAAGCCGCGTCCGGCACATTCTTTTCGAGAATTCTCGGGTATGTCCGCGATATGCTTGTGGCTAATTTATTCGGCGCAGGAATGTTTGCCGACGCTTTTTACGCGGCGTTTCGTATTCCAAATCTTTTCAGGCGGCTTTTCGGGGAAGGCGCTTTTTCCGCGGCTTTTATTCCGGTTTTTAGCGAATATCTGCATACAAAAGATAAAAGCGAGACGCAAAAGTTTTTAACTGCCGTTTTTACCGCTCTCTTTGTAATTCTTACTGTAGTAACAATTCTGGGAATGTTTTTCGCGCCTGTCCTTGTAAAAATAATAGCCTGGGGATTTACCAACGACCCTGAAAAAATGCAGATGACGGTAGAACTTACAAGGCTGATGTTTCCGTTTATAATGTTTATATGCCTTGCCGCGTTTTTGCTGGCAATTTTAAATACTTTACAATCGTTTTTTCTGCCCGCGCTTGCTCCTTCCGCGTTGAGTGTTTCGGAAATTTTCTATATGCTTGCCATTGCTCCTATGCTTGGCGGGGGAAACCAGATAAAAGGACTTGCCATAAGCGTAATAGCCGGCGGAGCATTACACTTTGTCATACAGTATCCGAAACTTAAAGCTTTAGGATGGTATTTAAAACTAAAATTAACAATTGACGGCGAGCCTTTTTATAAACATCCGGGAATTAAACGTATCTGGATTTTGATGATTCCCGCTATGATAGGTTTGTCCGTTGACCAGATAAACAGTTTTGTAGATACTATATGCGCTTCTTTTCTTGAAAGCGGTTCTATTACGGCTTTATATTATTCCAACAGGCTTATGCAAATGCCTTTGGCTATTTTCGGGCTTGCTTTTGCTACGGTATCTCTGCCGGCTCTTTCAAAAGCCTGCGCCATCAAAGATATGACCGTATACAAAGATTCTTTAAGCCATTCTATAAGATTTTCCGTTTTTATGCTGCTTCCGGCAATGGCTGGTCTTATGGTTATAGGACTGCCGATTATAAGGCTTTTGTTTGAACACGGCAAGTTTGATTCCGTCGCGTCGCTTATGACCAACGACGCTTTATTTTATTATTCTTTGGGTCTTCCGGCGTATGCCTTATCAAAAATATATGCGAATGCTTTTTTTGCGCTTCAGGATACAAAAACGCCTGTTAAAAGCGCTGCATTGGCAATGATTTTACACGTAATTTTATGCGTTATTTTAATGTATCCTATGGGAGTAGGCGGGCTTGCTCTTGCGACTGCCGTTGCTTCTTATTTTAACCTTTTCCTTTTAGTGATATGGCTCAAAAAAAGAATGGGCAAAATAGGAATGAGAAATATATTAATATCATCCGCAAAATCTTTTGTCGCGGCAATATTTACGGCAGTAACCGCTTTTTATTCCATCCAAATATCGCAAAACTTATTTATAGCTGTTCCTTTTGCAGTATTTGCGGGCTCAGCTGCATTTTTCCTAACCGCGCTGTTTCTTAAATCCGAAGAAGTAAAAGTTTTTGCCAAAATATTAAAGAAATAATTTTTATAAGGAGTTGTTTTTATGAAACATTTACCGGTAATTTTAGTTGCTATTGTGTTTATTATAGCCGCGCTTTTAGCGGGTCTTTACGCCGGTAAAAAAGTCGCTTCTTTTCAGCTGTTAAATAAAACCGCTAATGTTAATGTCAACGCTACGCTTAAGGAAATTCTGCCTGCAGCGGAATACGCAAGCCTTGTATATCATTACACTACCGTAATTACACACTCCGACGCTTTGCAGATTTTTTCAAAAGCTTTGCCTTTAACGGAAAAGAAAACTATTTATATGATAGACGGAGCAATAAGATTAGGATTTAACAGCGAAGATGTAAAAACTGACGTATCAGAAAAAAATATTATTTTATATATGCCTGAAATTAAAATGCTTTCTCACGAGATTTATCCGGAAACATTTAAATCCTATGATGAAAAAACCAGTTTTTTTAATAAATATAATTTGACGGATGCCTATGCTCTTCAGAAAATCAACAAAGACGCTATGGAAGAAAAAGTAAAACAAAACGGAGCTGTGTTTATTCAGGCAAGAAAACTTGCCGAACAGCAGATTTCGTCCCTTATAAAAAATTCTCCGGCAATAAAAGATAAATATGAAATTGTGTTTGAATGGGCAAAACAGTAAATTGAAAGTAATGGTGTCATGCTGAACTTGTTTCAGCATCTTGTAGTTAAAACAGACAATAGAAGACCCTGAAACGAGTTCAGGGTGACAACAATCAAATAAATGAACAAATATTTAGAAAATATTCCAAAACTGCCCGGCGTATATATTATGCGCGACGGCATCGGCAGCATAATATATATAGGCAAAGCAAAAAGCCTGAAAGACAGGCTTTCTTCTTATTTTAACGCCGATACAGAATCAAAGTCTGCCGCCATAATAACAGCGATGCGTAAAATTGATTATATTTTATGCGTTTCCGAAAGAGAAGCCTTGATCTTAGAAAGGCAGCTTATAAATAAGGTTAAGCCTTATTTTAACGCGATGTGGAAAGACGATAAGTCTTACCCGTATATTAAACTTTCCGTAAACGAAGATTTTCCGCGTTTAATACTTACCAGAAAAAAACTTAAAGACGGCGCATTATATTTCGGGCCTTATCCGCAGGTGTTTTATATTAAAAAGCTTGTAAGATGGCTTGTAAAACTTTTTAAAGTCCGTCCGTGCAAACTTGAATTTTCGGAAGATAATCTGCCGGAAGAAAAAAAAGTTAAATCCTGTATGTATTATCATACGGAATTGTGTTACGGGGCGTGTCTTGGGAAAATTACCTCTGAAGATTATAAAGCTAAAATAAAGGAAATAGAACTGTTTCTTAACGGGAAATTTAAAAAACTCGAAGATGAATGGCAAGACCGTATGGAGCAGTTAAGCGACGGTTTGAAATTTGAGGAAGCCGCCGAAATAAGAGACAGGCTTTATGCCGTGCAGAATATGTCGGAAAGGGTAATGATATCCGAAATTACGCAAGAGCAGATAAACGAGTCTGTTTTAAGAGCTGACAGTATAGGCGAATTGAAAGATGTTTTAGGTTTAAAACGTATGCCGGCAATAATTGAGGGTTTTGATAATTCTAATATTCAGGGGACAAACGCGGTGGCTTCAATGGTACGTTTTGCAAACGGTATTCCCGATAAAAAGAATTACAGGCGGTTTAAAATTAAAACCGTTGTCTGCGCGGATGATTTCGCAAGCATGAGGGAAGTTGTTTTCCGGCGTTATTCCGGGCTTATAAGGAAAAACGAGAGTATGCCGGATCTAATACTTATTGACGGCGGAAAAGGACAGCTTAGCGCGGCTATGAGCGTTTTGGAAGAACTGCAGCTTAACGTGCCTATTGTATCGCTTGCGGAAAAGAATGAGGAAATATTTTTACCTCATAAAGATAAACCGTTAATATTAGGCAGACATTCTCCGGCTTTGAGGCTTTTGCAGTATGTCCGCGATGAATCGCACAGGTTTGCGGTAAGTTATCACAGAAAATTAAGAGAGAAGATAGAAGAGTAGTCATGTTGAGCGAAGAGACGAAGTCTCGTAGTCGAAACATCTGCCTTTAACGGCAGACCCTTCGATTGTACTCAGGGTGACAAACCGGAGCAGAGGTTAAATGATTTTATTTAAGTTAAATTATTGGCTGTTTATGCCGCTTTCTTTTATTTTTGCCGCTTTTACCGCGGTTGTTTCGTTTTTGGTTTTAACAAGACGCTCAAAATCTGCGGTTAATATAAGTTTTTCGCTTTTGTGCCTGGCTTTATGCGTTTGGTTTTTAGGCTTTGCAGGAATGTTTTTTAACATAGGCGCGGGCAGTGAGCTTATCTGGGAAAAAATAAGTTTTACCGGCGCTGCTTTTATACCTGTTTTGCTTTTAAGATTTATCTATGCCTATTCAAAAACCGCAATAAATAATAAAATCTTTGTTTCCCTATATTTATTTTCCGCTGTGGCTGTAATTTTAAATTTTTACGGCGGATTCTTTCATCAGGGAGCCGCGAATTGGTTTTATTTTGACTTCCAGACTGTCAAAAGTCCGTTATTTTTAATTATTCCTTTGCAGCTGATAATATTTACATTTTTGGCTTTAAAGAACTTAAAAGAGCATTTACGAACCCCTGATTTAACAGCTTTTAAACTCCGGCAGATATTAAAAATACGTTTTGCTCTGATTTTATTTTTTCTTATAGCAATAGAACAGGCAGTATCATATTTTTTTATTCCCGCTTATCCTTTGGGTTTGTTAAGCGCCGCCGCTTTTGTCGCAATAATCGTATATGTTTTGGGAAGATATTCTTTTTCGGACATAAAAATTATTCTTACAAGAATTTTTATGTTTTTACTGATAACGGCGTCGGTTATCGGATTGTCATACATTGTGTGGAAATATTCTAACCTGTGGATTGCCTCGATAATAACCTCTTTTATTCTTGCTTTTGCCGGGACATACATATTTAAAGCAATAATAAATAAAACCGAAGCTTTATTTCTGGCGGATCAGAAAAAATACCATAATACGCTTATACAGGCGGCAAGCGGAATTGCCAGTGAACACGAACTGGACAGGCTTTTAAAGCTGTTATCTATTATAGTGATAAGAAATGTCCGCGTGGAAAATGCGGCGGTTTTTATCGGAAACGAATCCGGGAAACTTTTTGAATGCGCCCATATAAGACCGGCAACGGACGGGGAAATGGTTTTTCCGTATCCCGTTACGCACCCTTTTATTATTTTTATGAAAGACAAAGCAAAACCTTTTGTAATTGCCGATTTACCTATGTATATAGCAAATTCGATAAATCTGCCGTTTAAGCCGTCTATGATAATTCCTTTTTTCTTTGAAAACGGCGCGAAAGGATTTGTTGTTTTGGGACCCAAAAAAGATAAAACCCAGTTTAACAGGGAAGATATAAAGGTTTTTGAAACGCTTGCCAGACAAACCGCTCTTGCCATTGAAAACTGCATATTTTTTGACGAATTTAAAGAAAGACAGGAGAAAATTTTTACCGCTGAAAAGCTTGCGTCGGTCGGCGGTCTTGCCGAAGGCGTGGCGCATCAGATAAATAACAGGCTGAATCAGTTTTCAATGCTTTCAACGGAATTAAAACTTGAAGTCGAAGATTATAAGAATGCTAATACCGAGCTTGTAAATTCAAATGAAAAACTGAAGAAAACAATGGACTATATATCGAATTTGTCAGACTCTTTATCTGAAAACATAAAACGTACCGACGGCGTTATAAAAGGCATTTTGAATTACGCAAGAACCGAAAAACAAGGAAATTTGTTTTCGGAATTTACGCTGCGTGAAGTTTTTGATATGGCGATAGAGCTTTTAAAACTTAAACATAAGCTGCATAAAGATTTAACAATAGAACTTGATTTTAATGATGACGATAAAATTTACGCGATACGTTCGCAGATAACAGAATCTGTGTATAATATATTAGACAATGGTTACGAAGCCGTTACGGAAAGGCTTGAAAGCTTACAAGGGGAAGAAAAACATAAATATAAACCGCTTATAAAAGCGGATTTAAAATACACGGAAGATAAATCTATTTTTACGATTCAGGATAACGGCATAGGAATAAAAGAAGAGAATAAGGCAAAAATTTTCGCGCCGTTTTTTACGACAAAATCTTCATATAAATCCGGAACCGGCATAGGGTTGTATATAGTAAAAAGAATGATAGAAGAAAACAATAACGGCAAACTGTCATTTGAAAGCAAATACGGACATGGAACAAAAATTATATTTGAACTGCCGCTTAAATAAAGATGATGAGATGTTGAGAGGGTGAGAAGTTGAGCAATAACTAATTAGCTACAAAAGAGAGTAATAACTATGAAAAAAATACCAAAAGAAATTATTGAAAAAATGAAAAACTATCCGTCTTTCTATGTTAAGGTTTGGAAAGCTTGTTTTGAGATTCCGGCAGGAAGTACATTATCTTATAAAGAGCTTGCAGAAAAAGCCGGTTCTCCAAACGCGGCAAGAGCAGTCGGCGGAGCAATGCGCTCAAACCCTTTCGCGCCGTTAATTCCGTGTCACAGAGTCGTCGGCTCAAGCGGTAAAATGCACGGTTATTCCGCGGTAGGCGGCATAAAACTTAAAGAAAAAATGCTTGAATATGAAAGAAAAACTAAAAAAGACGCGAAAAATAAATTAGTTTCTATTCATCCCAAAAAGAGGTTTTAATATGTTACGTTTCATTCATGATATTGCGCGAAACGGCGCGATGAATATGGCTATAGACGAAGTTCTTTTTAACGGGCTTGAAAACGGAGCTGTTTTAAGAACTTACTTTTGGGATGCCCCATATACAACCATAGGATATTTTCAAAAAAATGATTGCAATGCCGTGCGCAGAATGACGGGCGGTCTGCTTGTAAACCACAGAGATGATTTATCTTATTGTTTTTGCGCGGATACTCAAAATTGGAAGCATATATACAGCCAGCAGGACACATATAAAGCTATTCACTATTCAATAAAAAAAGCTCTGGAATTTATAAATATCAGTTCCGAATTGGCAGGAGAGCAGCAGACAACTCCGCAAAATCAATATTGCGTCCAGACATTGTATTCCGACGATTTAATACTTAACGGTGCGAAAATTGCGGGTTCGTGTATGCGCAGAAGAGGGAAAAAGATAATTGTCCAGGGTTCGCTTCATCTGGATTTAGGAGAAGCAACGGCGCGGGAATTTTCTTGGGAGTTTTCGCAAAACATTGCTAAAATTCTTAACATGGGTTCATCCAGGTCGCAATTAACCGAAACAGAATTAAAAGAAGCCGGGCAACTTTCAATAGAAAAATATTCCGATCCGCAATGGAACGAAAAATTTTGATATAATGTACATTATGTCATTCCCGAAATTCGTTATCGGGAATCCATTTTTACTAAAAAACAAAATATTTTCTTTATGTATTTTAACGATAAACTTGGATCCCCGATAAAAACATTCGGGGATGACGGATAGGATAGGTTTAAAAAATGAAAAAATATTTACTTGATCTTACCAACGCGCAATTTAAAGATGCTGCTAAATACTTGATTACGCAGGATTATAAGCTTAATCAGATTTTAGACTGGGTTTATGTTAAAAAAGCCGCGTCTTTCAGCGAGTTTACAAATATTTCTAAAGAGATAAGAGAAAAACTCGACGAAAAATTTGTTTTGCGTTCGCTTAAAATAGTAAAAAAAGAAAAATCCATAATTGACGGAACCATAAGATATACTTTTCAGACTGTAGACAAAAGGACATTCTTCGCGGTTTTCCTGCCGTCAAAATCAAAAAACTCGGTTTGTATATCATCCCAGATAGGCTGTCCGGTTTCATGCGCGTTTTGTTCGTCCGGGAAAACAAAACTTTGCCGTAATTTAAGCAGAGGGGAAATATTAGAGCAGATTTTGCAGATAGAAAACGACACAAAAGAAAAAATTGGCGGCGTACTGTTTATGGGAATGGGCGAGCCGATGCTTAACTTTAATAATCTTACTTCGGTTTTAAAAGTTTTGCTTTCAAATAAAGAATTCGGAATAGGCAAAAGACATATAACTGTTTCCACGGTTGGAATAGTTCCCGCGATAAAAAAGCTTGCCGAAGAAAATTTCGGAGTCCGCCTTGCCATTTCGCTTCACGCTGTTGATGAAAAGCAAAGAAAAAAACTTATTCCTAATAACCTGGGTTTTGAGATTTCCGATATTTTAAACGCGGGAAAGTATTACCTTAAAAAAACAAATTCGCGTCTTACCATAGAATATATTTTGGTAAAAGGAATTAACGATTCCACGGCGGACGCGCACAAGCTTGCGAGACTTTTGCGCCAGAATGATCTTATAAATCCTGATGTTCAGGCAAATATAATTCCTTTTAACCCGGTAAGCGGCGTTTCTTTCCAGACTCCGACTGAAGAATCGGTACAAAAGTTTAAAAGTATCTTGAAACTTAACGGTTTAACTTCAAATATCAGGCAGGCAAAAGGCGCAGACATTTCCGCCGCCTGCGGACAGTTGGGATACTAACAGCAATTACTAATTACGAATGTCAAATTACGAATTAATGACAATTACAATTTTTTTTTGTAAAATTTATCTCAATAAATAACAGAGGTCTATAAAATATGAGTTCGAGAAGACAAGCGAGAGAATGTTCTTTACAAATGTTGTACGCGATTGACAATTGTAATATGTCCGCGGATGTGGCATATGATTCTTTTGGAGAATATTTACCGAAAGAAGAAGCCTACAGAGAATTTGCTGTTAAGATTTTTAAAGGCGTATGCGCAAAACGGGAAGAAATAGATTTGCTTATCGCAAAGTACGCGCAGAATTGGGAAATAGACCGTATGGCTACGGTTGACCGTAACATTATACGTCTGGCAGCCTATGAAATTATAGATATGCCGGGTACTCCGATAAACGTTATTATAGACGAAGCCGTCGAAATATCAAAAAAATACTCTACCAAAGATTCCAGTAAATTTGTCAACGGCATTTTAGATAAACTAAAAGCGGTCAGAAAAGACGATTGACTTCAAGTCGTGTCATTCCGGGCTTGACCCGGAATCCATTTTTTACTAAAAAAATATTTTATCTTTTAAAATCCTTACAACAAACGTGGATTCCCGCTTTCGCGGGAATGACAAACAGTGATTAAAGCGGATTTCCAATGAATAACATTAAAGATAAAATTGACCATCTGCGAAAAGAAATAGAGCGCCATAATAAGCTCTATTACGATAAACAAAATCCCGAAATATCAGATACCGAATATGATAATCTCGTTAAAGAACTTGAAAAGCTTGAACGGGATTATCCTCTTTTTGCTTCAAATGATTCTCCGACCCAAAAAGTTTCGGGAATTGTTTCGTCGTCTTTTGAAAAAGTAAAACACGCGGTTCCTATGCTTTCTTTAGATAATACTTATTCCCACGAAGAAATCGCCGCTTGGTATGAAAGAACAATAAAGACAATTACGAATTACGAATTACGAATTACGAATGATGAATCAACGACAAAAAAGGCAATTACGAATTACGAATTACAAATTACGAATCAACGACACAATGACGAGTCTGTCATTCTGAAAGACACAGTCTTGAAGAATCCAGAAGTTAACTCCACTATGTCGTTTGTGGTTGAGCCAAAAATAGACGGGGTAAGCGCAAGCCTTACATACATAAACGGGAAATTAACCGTAGGCGCTACACGCGGCGACGGGGAAACCGGTGAGGATATAACCGAAAACATTAAAACCATAACTGATATACCTCATAAATTAAAAGATACAAATCCGCCGGCTTCATTTGAAATTCGCGGCGAAGTTTATATGGATAAAGACAGTTTTGACGCCATAAACGAAGAGATTCTTGAAAACGGCGGGCAGAAATTTGCTAATCCCAGAAACGCGGCGTCCGGCTCTTTAAGGCAGAAAAATCCGCAGATTACGGCTTCAAGAAAATTAAAGTTTTTTGTTCATTCTTTCGGCGCGGTTTTTGGCAAAGATTTTGAAACGCATTATGATTTTTTACAATATTGTAAAAAGTGCGGTTTTACGCTTCAAAACGATGTTAAAGTATGTAAAAGTTTGGCGGAAATAACAGACTATTCTTCTCAAATGCTTGAAAAGAGGGAAAAGCTTTCTTATGAAATTGACGGGCTTGTTATAAAAGTAAACTCCTATAATTTACAAAAAGAACTCGGCTATACAAATAAAAGCCCCAGATGGGCAATAGCCTATAAATTTCCGGCAAAACAAGCCACTACAAAACTAAATAAAATACGCGTGCAGGTCGGAAGAACCGGAATAATAACTCCCTCGGCAATTTTAGAACCTGTGCCGCTTGCAGGGGTTACAATATCACACGCAACTTTGCACAATTTTGAAGAAATAGAGCGTCTTAACGTAAACGAAGGCGACACGGTTTTAATTGAAAGAGCGGGGGACGTTATCCCTAAAATAGTAAAAGTTGTTAAGAAAGACAGCGATAGTTATTTTAAGCCTCCGAAAAATTGTCCATCCTGCAACAGTGAAATCGTTAAGGAAAACGAAGAGGAAGTCGGTTACAGATGCGTAAATCCGGAATGTCCTGCGCAGTTTAGAAGACATCTTATACATTTTGTTTCAAGAAACGCTATGGACATAGACGGCTTGGGCGAAGCGGCTATTGACCAGCTTCTTGAAAGGAAAAAGCTTAAAACTTTAGCCGACATTTACGGTTTAACTTTTGACGATTTTTTGGAACTCGACCTTTTTAAAGAAAAAAAAGCCAATAATCTTATGAGTTCGATAGCGGAAAGTAAAAAAAGACCGCTGAGCAAACTGCTTTTTGCTTTAGGAATACGCCATGTCGGCGAAAAAGTTTCTGAAATAATAGCCAAGCGCTTTAAAAATATGGACTCTTTATTTACGGCTTCGGTTGAAGATTTTATAAAAATAAATGAAATAGGCGACGTGTTGGCCGTATCTTTAAAAGAATTTTTTGAAAAGCCGGAAGTACATCATATAATAGACGCTTTAAAAACCGCAGGCGTAAATATGATTGAACCTGAATCTGAAAACGCGGGGAATCAATTTGAAGGGCAAACGTTTGTTTTAACCGGCGAATTAATTAATTATACAAGGGAAAAAGCCGCTGAAATCATAAAATCTTTAGGCGGGAAGACTTCGTCTTCGGTAAGTAAAAAGACGAGCTATGTGCTGGCAGGCGCTGAAGCAGGCTCTAAACTTGAAAAAGCAAAAGAATTAGGCGTAAAAATAATCAACGAAACTGAATTTGAGGAATTAATAAAAAAATGAACAATCAAATTGAAGTAATTTACCAAGACGATAATGTAGTTGTCGTAAATAAGCCCGCGGGGATGATTGTTATTCCGGACCAGCATACTTATGAGAATAAAACTCTTGTCGGTATCTTGAAAAAACAGCTGAATCAGAAAATTTGGGTTGTCCACCGCATAGACCGCGATACTACGGGAGTATTAATTTTCGCAAAAAATGCCGAAACGCACAGGCATTTAAGTATGCAGTTTGAACATTCGCAGGCTGACAAAAAGTATCTTGTTTTGCTTTCAGGCTTTCTTGAAGAAGACGAGGGTACAATCAACAAACGTATTTTAATAGAAGACAGAGACGTAAGCATAGACGATGACGGAAAAGAATCAATTACAAATTTTAAAGTTTTGGAACGGTTTAAAAATTATACTTTTGCCGAAGCTTCGCCTTTAACCGGCAGGCGTCATCAAATTAGAGTGCATTTCTGGAGTTTGGGTCATCCTTTGGCTATTGACGCAGAATACGGTTCTTCAGATCCTTTGCTGTTATCTTCAATGAAACGCAATTATAAAGTAAAAGATAATGAAACAGAGAAACCTCTAATAAACAGGCTTACCTTACACGCTTCGGAATTGGCTCTCGCTTTGCCGGGCAGTTCTAACAAAACTGTCTTCTCCGCTCCCCTGCCTAAAGATTTTGAAATCACTTTAAAACAACTGAGAAAATACGGGAAATAATAATAAAACGGGTTGTTTGATTTCTTTTTTTCTGTTATGATAAAATACAATCCCGATAACGTTTTCGGCTTTTGCAATTTTTTTTTAAGAACAGGTAAATAAATGGAATACATAAAAAAACTAACGGAGTGTCCTCTTTTTGAAGGAATATCAGAGGCAAAGGTTGAATCTGTGCTTCGTCGCCTTAACCCTAAGATTCGGAAATATAAAAAAGGTGAATACATAGTAGTAGCGGGTAACCCTGTTACTGATATATTCATACTTCTGCAAGGCTCGGTACAACTAATAATAGAAGACATTTCGGGCTCGTACTCATTAATAGCGCAGCCTCTGCCCGGAGAGAGTTTTTTTGAAGTTTCTGCTACTCTCAATTTGCAAAAAACCCCTGTCAGCTGCTACGCCAAAGCCGACTCTCTTGTAATGACAATTCCTTTTAAAAACATTCAGAGCAATCCGGTAATTACTAAAAATCTGATTTTAACGCTTGCGCATAAATCTTATAAAGCGTTCGCGCAACTTGAACACGTAAGCAGGCGAAGTGTCAGAAAGAAAATATTGTCTTATCTGTCGGCGAAAAAAAATCAAGCCGGTAAAAATGAATTTGTTATTCCTATTAGTCAAACAGATTTGGCAGATTACCTTTTTATAAGCAGAACCGCATTGACAAGAGAACTTATGTCTATGAAAAAAGATAATCTTATAAGTTATAACGGCAGAAAATTTACAATTAAAACAAATTGATAATACCATACCTTCTTTTCTTAAATAAAAATACTTCTTTCAATTCATTATCTTCCAAAGATTAAAAACTCTGTTTGTCATATTTGACCCAATTATTATTTTTTGTATCAATTGCGGCAGATTTTATCTGTCAAATTTAATTAAATATAAAGCAAAATCCTGCACAAAAAAGGAGACAATGTGTGAAAAATTCTTTTAATAACAAATAAAATGAATAATCCTGTCTATAAGCCATAGCAAAATAAACAGCCTTTCATTACATGCAGTCTTTGAACGTTTGTCCGATACATTTCTGGCATTTTGAAAACAAGAAAAGGAGAGAGTATGAAAAAAATATTATCATTGTCGGTTGCGGTATTGTTTTGCGTAAGTTCGGCGTTTGCTGGCGAAACCATTGTTTTTGACGGCAGCGACATAACTATGCTGCAAACTGTTGGCGGGACTGCCAATTCTTTGGCTCCGCTCGGCAGCAGCAGCGGTAAAAGCAGCAGCATTTCAGACAACAGTATTACGCTTAGCAGCGGCAGTGTGGGAGGAAGGGTTTACGGCGCAATAAATATCAATGATACGCAAACAGTTGCCAATAATAGCGTTATTGTTAATGGCGGTGACATTGGTTCTAGTGTCTTTGGCGGTTATAGCTCTAATGCCAACATCACGGGCAATACTGTCAACATCATCAGCGGATCGGTGGCTGTCGGCGCCTACGGCGGTTTTACTAATTTAAGTGGCGGCACCATCACTGGCAATACCGTAAATATCGTCGGCGGCTCGGTAGAGGGCGATGTCGCAGGCGGCAGTTCCCGTTGGGGAGCAGGAAACGCCACAGACAATACTGTCAACATTAGCGGCGGTTCTACGGGAAATCAGGTCTTCGGCGGCTGGTCACAGAGCGGCAATGTCACAGGCAATACTGTAAACATCCGCGGCGGTTCTATTGGAGGGGGCGTTATCGGAGGATATATCAATATCACAGGCTTGGCCACATACAATACCGTGACCCTAAGCGGTTCTCCGACCTTCAAAAATTACTCTAACTTATACGGCGGCGATCAAAGCTATAGCGGCACAGGGGACGTCTTCACCGGCAACACTCTAAACGTTTGGAATTACAGCGGCTCATCTGTATATAACGTAAAAAACTTCCAGTTCTATAACTTCATTTTGCCAGCAGGAGCGGCAAACGGCGATGTTCCATATTTTACCGCAACGGGTTCGGTAGACTTTACCGGACCGGCAGTCAATTCCACAGTTACCGGAGTAAACTTTATGATGGGAGGCGCGGCGCCGCAGGCGGGGGATACTTTCATTCTTCTGAGCGGCAATTTTACCGGCGCCATTGCCAATAACGGCGCGATTGTTTCCGGTCAGAGAGGCGCTGTCCTGCTTTATGACATTCAGGTAAACCAAACGGGCACAGGCGCAGGTCAATCCCTGACCGCAACTATATTGAGCGCCCCTCATGCCAAGCCTCAAGCAAAAATTTTGTCCGAAGGTGCGGTGGCAGGAGCTATTCTTGCGACACAAGGCTCGGGTCTTACCGCCGGCGATTTGTTGTCTAATCTGCAAAAAGGGAAAACGGAAGCAGTAGCCGCTTTTTCCGGAGGAAGTTCAAAATATGATACGGGCTCTTCGGTTGAAATGAATGCTGTGGGCATAGCCGCAGGCATAGCAAAAAAGTTTGATTCGGCAAGCGCGGGAGTTTTTATAGAATACGCAAGAGGCAGTTTTGATACGGAATATAGCGGTTTGAAAGGTGACGGCAGCGCAAGCGCTGTAGGTATAGGCATTATGACAAAAAAAGACGTAACCGAAGACATATATATTGAAAGTTTAATAAGAGCGGGGCAACTTTCAAATGATTATAAAAATAAACTTACAGATTTTTTCGGAACAACAGCGAATTATGAGTATAATTCAACGTATTTCGGTTTAGGTTTAGGCATTGGTCAAATTTTTAAATTAAGTGAAAAAATAAGCCTTGACTACTTCTGGAAATACGCGCTTACAAGTGTCGGTAAAAGCGAAGCGGATTTGGCTACTGGTGAAAAATATAAAATAGATTCCTTTGTTTCCAGCCGCGTAAAAGCAGGAGCAAAAAGCCAATATAAAATAAACGAAACAATAAAACCGTATTTGGAATTGGCATATGATTATGAACTAAGCGGAGACATAAACGCAAAAGCGAATGGGTGCGAAATAGAAGCGCCGAGCTTAAAAGGCGGCACTTTTATAGCGGGCTTGGGAGCAAGTGCAAAAGTTACGGAAACCCTAACACTTGATTGCGGCATAAATATCCTTTCCGGTGTAAGAAGCGGCGTAACGGGCGGCTTGCAGGCGAGGTATACGTTTTAACGACGATAGCAAAAGTGTATGCCAAATAACGAACATTCCGATAGTACATTGACAATCAATCTCATAAATTTTATAATTTATCTGTATTTCCCTCAGATTAAATTGTAAAAAAAAGCATGATTTTATTAATATATAAAAATTTCAAACGGAGAAAAAAATGAAAAAGGTATTATTAATTTTTATGGCATTGATGTTTATGTTTAGTGTTAAATCGTATTCCGCGGATGTTTCGAATTTTGGCGATTTTAAAACCGCTTATGAAGCCGGCGGAACGCAAGACATAAATTTAACAGGAGATATTGTTTTTGCGGTTCCCGGGCTGGGCACAGCATTTTCGCCTCTGGATATGACTATTTCCGGAAACGGTAAAACGTTTTACGGCGTTGATACTTTCCAAGGTTTAAGATTAAACACAGGCGACCGGTTAGCGGTAAAAGACGGTGTGACATTTGTTGGTTTTTCAGGCAGCGCGGTAAACGCGAGCGTATCAACAGCAACATTTAGCGCGATATCTGAAGAGATAATATTTGCGGAAAATAACGCGGCGGCAGACGGCGGCGCGATCTATGCTGACAGATCTGATATGGGATTTAGTTCTATAAACGGAAGAGTAATATTTCATTTAAACAATGCAGACGGCAGAGGCGGAGCTTTATATTCGGATGGGTCTGCATTGAAGTTTGCCACGATATACGGACAACTATTTTTCAATAGAAACACTTCCATGCTTAACGGAGGGTCTGTATACGCGAGAGATTCGGTAATGGAATTCAGCGCTATATACGGACAAATAATATTTAATGAAAATAATTCAGACAGCCACGGCGGCTCAATATATATGGAAGACAATTCATCGGCAGATTTTAACGCCATATACGGAGCTATAATATTCAGCTCAAGTTCTGCAGGCGACAGCGGCGGAGCGATTTATGCTTCGGCAGGTTCAATCATTAATTTTAACGGAGATACTGGCTTTGAGTATAACAAAGCGGTCAGCTCCGGAGGCGCATTGTATGTAAATCAGTCAGAAATAAATTTTGAAACCGGAGTGCATTTCGGAACTAACAGCGCGAGGCTCGGCGGCGCAATATTTTTGGCGCCGGATACAAATTTTGTATTTAATTCAACGGCGACATTTATCGGAAACATTGCGTCCAGCACCGGCGGAGCTATATATGTTTCCGCGGGATCGACGTTAGAATTTACTCACAAATACGGAGGATATGTAGATTTCAGTTTCAACAAAGCTACTTCTACTCACGGCGGCGGCGGCGCAATATACAACAGAGGAAATTTAACGCTGAGCGATATAATATTCACGTCAAACATGGCCGGATATAGAGGCGGAGCCATATATAATGACGCCGCGAATATGGATATAAGTTCTGTTTCGTTTATATTGAACAGCGTAAATACGGCGCTGAGTAATTCCGGCGGCGGAGCGATACTTAATATCAGTAATATGGGCACAGCCGCGACAATGACTTTAAGTAATGTAGAATTTTCGTCTAACTCCGTAACAGGCGGAACCGGCGGCGGAGCTTTATATAATTATTCTTTTTTTTCATACGCGGGAATGGTTTTGGATAATGTAATATTTACTTCCAACAGCGTAAGCGGCGCCGGCGCAGGCGGCGGCGGAGCGATATCTAATTATTATGGCGGATTGGCTTCATCAGCGGTTGTAACTTTAAATAATGTTTCATTTATTTCAAACACCGTAAGAAATATGAATGGAACCGGCGGAGCAATATACAACAGAAGTATCGGCGCTGTTCCCAGCGCTAATGCTTTTTTGAATATTACGGGAACAACTTTATTTATCGGGAATGCGGCGTCATTCGGTTATGGAGGGGCTATACATAATAACGGACGCGTAACAATATCCGGTACCGTTGAGTTTATGGGAAATATGGCTCATTATGCCGGTGGCGCTATATATAATGACGCTCAAGGCGCCAGCGGGGCTTCAACCATAACATTTAACACAAACAGCGTAATATTTACGTCAAATTCGGTAAATTTTGCCGGAGGCGGCGCCATATATAATTACGGAAGAATAGACACTGCGAATTCATTCGGGACAATGCTGTTTACGTTTAACAGGGCTCCTGACGGAGGCGCTATATACGCCGTATCAGGGACAGACAATTATTTAGTAAATGTTGCGTTTAGAGACAATACGGCGACAACCGGCAGCGGCGGAGCGATATGGAGCGCAGCAGCTAATTTTGAATTAACAGGTACGACAGAGTTTGCCAGAAACCAGGCTGTTTCCGGCGGAGCGATATACAATAATATGTCTATGGGTTCTTTTCGACTAATTGGCGCAACGCAGTTTAACACAAACCGGGCAACAAACGGCGGAGCAATTTATACCAATGGTAATGTGCATATGAATAACAATATACAATTTAACGGTAATATAGCGACAAGTTCAGGAGGCGCTATATATCTTGCAAATAACTTTAATGCAGGCTTATCGGGTTCCGGTCCGGTAAGTTTTTCAGGAAACACGGCGGGACTTGCAGGAGGGGCTATATATGCCGCGGGAGGCTATCCTGCTCTGTCAAATGCCAGTTTTAGTATTAACACTGCGCCAAACGGCGGAGCTATATATACTGTGAGTAATTTTAATTTAACAAGTCCGAATTTTTCAGCTAACAGAGCAACAACCGGCAGCGGCGGAGCAATATATAATTTGAGTACGTTAACTTTTTTCGCTTCCGGCGGACAGTTCTCAAATAATATAGCGGTAAGTTCCGGAGGAGCAATATTGAACACAGGGTCCGGATATATATCATTTAACAGCGGGTCAGCAGTAACGTTCTTTGCGAACAGTTCGACCGGCACATACGGAGTCGGCGGAGCTATATATAATGATGTCAGCCGTAATGTAAGCATGTCAGGAAGCGTTTTGACATTTATGTCAAATACTGCAGTATCAAGCGGCGGCGCAGTTTATAATGCCGGAACATTTAATGCAACGACGTCAAATCTGTCATTTAGTATGAATTTATCATCATCCGTTGGCGGAGCAATTTATAATATAGCGTCAGTATCTATATCAACGTCGCAGTTTAATCAAAACACGGCGGTAAAAGGCGGGGCGCTATATACAACCGGCAGTTCAGCTTTAGCAACATTCGGCGGGGTATCGTTTACAGGCAATGAGGCCAGCGCAGGAGGCGGCGGAGCTGTATACGCGGATGTGTCAAGAGTAAATTTTAATTCGGACGCGTCGTTTACAGGTAATAAGGCATTAACTGACTACGGCGGAGCAATTTACGCGAACAGATCGACAATGAATTTTAGCGGAAGTTCAAGCATAGTAACTTTTAGTTCAAACACGGCGTTAACGGCAGCGGCAATATATATGACCGGCTCCAGCGTAACATTTAATGTTGGAGAGTTAGCGTTTAATTACAATAATTCGATCAGCAGTAATGGTGTTCTGTATTGGGATGATGAAACGTATTTAAGTTTTGGCAATGCAAACATAACTGCAATAGGCAACCAGTCTGAAAGCGGCGGATTTTTATATTTGCAAGGCAAGGAAGTAAATTTTAACGGTACTGTATTGATGGCAAGCAATACGGCAAGAAGCGGATTCGGCGGCGCGGTATATTTGGAAAATTCGACAATGAGTATTACGGGCGCATCCGCAACGTTTAGTTCAAATACGGCAGAAGCGGCAGGCGCGATATATATAAAAGGTTCAAGCGTAACGTTTGACGTAGCGGAGTTAGCGTTTAATTACAATAATTCGATAAGCAGTAACGGCGTAGTATATTGGGACAGTAATTCATATTTAGGTTTTGGCGACGCGAATGTAACGGCGATAGGCAATCAGTCAGAAAGCGGCGGCTTTTTGTATTTGCAAGGCAAGGAAGTAAGTTTTAACGGTACGGTGCTGATGTCAAGCAACACTGCAAGATCAGGCAGCGGCGGAGCATTGTACGGAGACGCGGCGACCATCGTAAATTTTGGAGGAGATGTTGTTTTTTACGGAAATCAAGCGCAGGAAAACGGCGGAGCAATATATTTGCAGCAAAATGCGGTAACTTTTGGATCTGACGCAATGTTTGCCGGAAACAGCGTTGTGGCAGGCAACGGCGGCGCAATATATATGCTGACAAACGAATACGAGTTTAACGGAGAAGCGGTATTTACCGGAAATAAAGCGTTAAGCGGTTTGGGCGGAGCCATATACGCTGAAAGTTCGACAATAACATTTAACGATATATCTGAATTTAGCGGTAACGAAGCAGACTTAGGCGGAGCATTATATATAGGCGCAGGCGCGATAGTAAATGCGGGCGATGTTAAGCTTACAGGCAATTCAGCGGCGAGTTTTGGCGGTGCGGTATATATGGAAGGCGCGGACGAAAATCTTGCGGTTATGAATATAATAGCGACGGATGAAACCGTAATAGAAAATAATACAGCCGGAGGAAGCAACAATACTTTCTATTTAGATAAATACGCGCGGTTAAATCTGGAGATAGTAGCAGACAGCACAATGACAGTAGGTTTCGGAATAATCTCAAATGACGAAGATACGCAGATAACAAAGACCGGTTTGGGAGCTATGATATTTGACGGCGAAGACAGCGAAATAAACGGAAGATTTAATATTTATGAAGGTTTGGTAAGAACGCATTATGCGTTTGGAACAGGCGATATATATTTTGATAACGGAACGCTGAACATAACAGATGATGTAACAATGGTAAACAATATATACGCGCTGGATATCAATTCAATAATAGATTTGGACATAAATGAAGATACGGTAACTACAATAAACGGATTTATCGGTGAAGGCGGAATCGGAAATTTTGAGAAAAACGGACTTGGTAAAATAGTTATATCGGGAGCGGGTTCAAATATAGGCAATACATCCGTTAATTTCGGAGAAATGCTGATGCTGGCAAATGATTTCGCTTCAGACACTTTGACGGTACAAGACTCTGCAATATTAAGCGGAACCGGCGGAATAATAGGAGAAGTAACAAACTACGGGCTTGTAAAACCGGGATATGTAAGCCCGTATGATGTATCTTTCGGCACACTGACAATAACCGGAAAATATATAGAACGCGGCGATATATTTATAAGATTAAATGAAGGAACCGCAGGTTCTGAAATAGTGCCTGCAAACGACAGACTCAGAATAAATGGATCAGCGGAAATCTACGAGGAAAGTTTTATAGATTTGGATATGACGCGCGGTTTTGAGATTTACAGGAGATATAATGTATTGGAAACAACTTTAGGGGTTGACGGAATATACAGCGGACTTAAAACAATATATCCGTCGTTTGACATATTAATAGGCAGTGACACAAACAATGTGTATTTGTACATAAAAGATATAGAAACAGATTACGTAAATATCCCGGGATTAGATCATAACAATACGGAAGTGGCAAAGATAATAGACAAAATAACAAACAGCGGAGATCCGGATAAAATAAACGATTTATCAAAAATAATAGGAACAATGGACCCTCTGGATGAAGCCGGAAAAATGAGAGTAATGGAAGAAGTTGCGGGAAGTATATACGCTAACGCGTTGATGATAAGCGCTCACCAGATGAGACAGGCGTATCACAGAATACTTGACAGAAGAGACAGCGGATACGAAGGGTATAATATGTGGGCAGGTATATACGGTTCGCAAAAGAAAATGGAACAAGACTCTAACAGCGGAGACTTTAAAGCAAGAAACGGCTATTTGATATTGGGATTAGAAAAATACGGAGAAGACAGCAATTCAATAATGGGGTATTATTTAAGCGCGGGTCAGCATGATACGCATCAGAGAGATGACGTCGTAGATATAAATGATTACAGATTCGGTTTGTACGGAGGAAGATTCAGCGGAGACTGGACATTTAGAGGCGAAGTGAGCGCAGGCTACCAGCGGTATCAAGGAAAAAGAGTTCAGGCATTGCTACAATCCAGAACTGAAAGCGAATATGACGGCGTTAACGTTAACGCGAACGCGGAAGTGTTTTACAGAATATTAGAAGCCGACGTATTTAATTTAAGTCCGTTTGCGGGATTTGACGGAAGTTTTATAAGAACAAGCGGATTTAAAGAAAAAGGATATGACAACGCTGCGGCAGTGCTGACGGTAAAAGCCAAACAGTTTGAAATGTTAAACGCGGTGGCAGGCGTAAGAGCAGAGAATGAAGTTGGAATACTGAGATGGTACGGAGAGCTGGGAGCCAGATATAACTTAAGAGGCAGCAAAGGTCAGTTTAACGCGACGTTAAACAATTTGGATGATGAGATGAATATATATGGAGCAGGAAACAGTTTGTTGTCAGGAAAAGCGGAAATAGGATTTAGCGCTGATATATGGAGAGGAGTAGAAGTATTTGCAATGGGTTCTTATGAGAAAGCGGAAAGATTCTATCAGGTAGTAGGGGAAACGGGAATCGGATACAGGTTTGGCGGTCCAAAGAAAAAGGAACCGGTAAAAGAACAAATAACAGATAGTAACGCCAAAATTCCTGCTGATGAAATAGAAGCGGAAGAGGACGCCATACCGGCGGCAATAGCAGCATTGAAAAAGCAGATAGAATTAACAAAAGTGTTATTTGATTTTGACAAGTATAATTTGAATTCGGAAGCCAAACAAGCTGTAGAAGAAATAGCGGCGGCGTTGAAAGAGATAAGAAAACTTGACAGCAGTATAACAATAATACTGGAAGGACACACGGACGAAGAAGGAAGCAATAAGTATAATGACGTGTTATCTAAGAAGAGAGCTAATACCGTACATAAGAAGTTAATGGAATTGGGCATAGAAGCGGATATGCTGGAAAAAGAATGGTACGGGAAAACAAGACTTATAGAAACCAGCGGAACAGACAGAGCCAGAGCGCAAAACAGAAGATGCGAAGTAGTACTTAAGTAAAGACAATTACGAATTCAAAATTACGAATCAACGACAGCGGCAATTTGATTTTTGCCGCTGTCGTTTCAGTTTGGGTGTCATTGCGGACTCCGATCCGCAATCTATTCTTCAGTTATGAGATTCCGGATCAAGTCCGGAATGACAAATTAACTTAAAATTAATTTACCATAGCGTTGTCTGTTTTGTCGTCATTGCGGCATCTTGTTGTAAATCGTAGATTGCGGGTCGGCTCCAGCAATGACGCTAAGCGTCAGTCGTTGAATTTGCTTGAAAAACATGAACGAGCGCAATTCAGCGCCAAAGCAAATAAAACGAAAGAAAATAAATTGACTTATTCTGCCAAAATTTGATAAACTCTTAAATCTTGTGCCAAATAAACACCAAAAATATTCAGGGGGAAGTAATGTCAAGGTTGAGAATATTCGCAGTTGTTAATTTATGCTTTGCTCTTATGTTGGGCGCTTTTACAGGTTGTACGCCAAGAGAAGCAAAACCTAAGGCCGATGTTGTAATTTGGCACTGGATGACAGACAGACAAGCCGCTTTTGAAAAACTTACCGAAGATTATTATAAAGAAACAGGCATAAGAGTTTTATTTGAAACTTATGCTCCTACGGATGTATATAAAAATAAAATTTCCGCTGCCGCTACCGCAAATCTTTTGCCCGATGTTTTTAATCCTATGGGTGATAAAAAAGAAGTTGCCGCATACATAAATGCCGACTTTATAGCCGATTTAACCGAAGAAATGAACATAGACGGCTGGAAAGATATTTTCTTTGAAAAAGCTTTAGCGCAAAATACTTTTGAAGCCGGTAATGAGTGGAACGTAAAACCCGGTATATACGCGGTGCCTCTCGATGTAAACTCCCTTATGATTTATTACAACAAAGATTTATTTAAGCAGGCGGGACTCGATCCTGAAAATTATCCTAAAACCTGGCCTGAATTTATAGAAGCAGGCAAAAAATTGAGGGCCGCCAATATTCAGCCTTTTGTGTCGGGTTTTGGCGAAGGCTGGCTTATAGGCGCTTTCGCGCAATCGTATCAGTGGAATTTATTCGGAAGAGACGGTATTATTAGCGTTTTGGAAGGTAAAACTCCTTATACTGACGCCAGATGGGTAAGAATATTCCAGCTTTTTGAAGAGATGAGAAACAACAGACTGTTCGCTTCCGGAATAGTGACAATGGTAAATAAAGACGCCGAAAGAAGTTTTGCGACCGGCAGAGCGGCAATGGCGTTTAACGGTTCTTGGGGCGTCAACGTATATAATTCTATGAATCCGGATCTTAACTACGGCGTTATGCCGCCTCCTTATTTGCCTGAAGGAAAATTCCCTCTTTTGCTTTTCGGGGGAGAAGGCTCATCATTTTTTGTAAACGCAGCTTCACCTAATAAGCAAAAAGCCATAGACTTTTTAAGATGGATGACCCAGTCCGGACCGCAGACTTTCCTTGCGAAAGAAACTCTTAATATTCCTTCAAACAGAGAAGTCGCGCAGGATTTACCGCCTGTTTTAAGAATTTTTTCCGAAAATATTAAAAATACGTTTGAACCTTTGCCTAAAGTAGAATCATGGCAGGTAACTAATTTTATCAATATTAACTTGCAGTCTGTTATTATAGGCGAAAGAACTCCTCAGTCGGCAGCAGCGGAAGTTCAGGCTGAAAAAGAAAGACAGATGAAGGGAAAATAATGAAACTTACGCTGAAAGAAAAACTTGGAAATTTTTCGTTTGTTATTCCCGCGTTAGCGCTATTTTTAGTGTTTAGTCTTTACCCGATACTGAGAACGTTTGAGCTTAGCGTTTTTCAGTGGAACGGTATAGACAAAGATATGGTTTTTGTGGGACTTGCGCAATATAAGCATATCTTATTTAACAATCCCGCTTTTTGGAAATCCATGACAAACGCCGGTATTATTACGCTTTTGGCGTTAACTCTCCAGAACGGTCTTGCTTTGCTTTTGGCTCTTCTTGTCACAAAAAACATCAGAGGGGAAAATATCTACAGAACCATATTTTTTCTTCCTCCGGTTTTGTCGGGCATAGTAGTAGGCTTGATTTGGAAATTCGTATTTGACGGAAATTTCGGTATTTTAAATCATTTTCTTGCCGGCATAGGTTTTACTAATTTTATTGATTACGCGTGGCTTTCCGAGGTTAAAACAGCCCTTTTTTCTGTCGCCGTAGTGCACATGTGGAAAGGTTTCGGATACGGTTTCATAATACTTCTTGCGGGACTTCAGACAATTCCGGTTGAACTTTACGAAGCAGCCGAAGTTGACGGCGCGGACGCGTGGCAGCAGTTTAAAAATATTACATTTCCTCTTTTAATCCCTATTTTTACGATAGTTACAATTCTTACTATTTTAGGTTCGATGCAGATATTCGATTTAATCTATTCAATGACCAGGGGAGGCCCTGCCGGGCATACCCATGTTCCTATAACCAAAATTTACGAATATATGGCTAACGGCGAGTTTGGTTATTCTACCGCTATGGCTGTTATATTCGGGTTAGTCTTGCTTATAATCTCATTTGCGCAAATATACGCTTCAAAAAAATTAAATTACGATAAATAGGAAAATGTAATGACCATATATAAAATAAAAAAAGTATTGAACAGCACTCTAATCCACGCAATTCTTATGTCCGTAGCGCTGACTTGCGTGTTCCCTGTTTTTTGGATGATTTCATCTTCTTTAAAAACACAGGATCAGATTTTTAAAAGCATGTCTCTGTTACCGGGATCTTTGCTGGATATTTTTAGCTGGAACTGGTCTAATTATATTGTAGCGTTTGTAAAAGCCGATTTCGGTTTTTACTTCTTTAACAGCGTTTTTTATACTGTTGTCGGCGTATTTTTTATAATTTTGATAGCTTCCATGGCGGCATACGCTTTCTCGCGTTTGCAGTTTTTCGGCAAAAATGTTTTGTTCTATATGCTTATAGCCACATTGCTTATTCCTATACCGGGCGTTTTTGTGCCTTTATATCTTCTTTTAAAAAACTTAGGGCTTCTTGATTCAAGAACCGGTCTTCTTTTATGTTATATAAGCAACGGTTTGGCTTTTGCCATATTCCTGCTTAAAGGATTTTTCGACCAGCTTCCCAAAGAAGTGGAAGAAGCCGCTTTAATAGACGGCTGTTCGCGTTTCGGCATATACTGGAGAATAGCGCTTCCTTTGGCAAAACCCGCTATAGCAACGCTTGTTATAATGAATTCTCTTACGATTTGGAATGAATTTTTGCTTGCCTTGGTTGTTCTGCAGGATAAAGCGAAAATGCCTATACAGAGAGGATTGATGGTTTTCCAGGGAACGTTTATAACCGATTATCCTATGCTTATGGCAGGTCTTACAATTGCCACTATTCCGATTGTTATAGTGTATTTGTTGATGCAGAAACATATTGTTAAGGGTATCGCTTCAGGCGCTCTAAAAGGCTAAAAACAACAATTAATAATGAATAGTTAATAATTAATAATTTTGGAGTTTTGCCTAAGGCGAAACATATTAATAAATTTTCGCTTTGCGAAAACACGACAGCTATTCACTATTAATTGTTAATTATTAATTGTCGTTAATTGGTGTTTTATGTCTATAAAAGCCGTAATATTTGATTTGGGACAAGTCATTTTCAAATTTGATTTGTCAAAATTCATAAATCAATTCTTAAAAAAAACTCCCCAAAAAGAAAGTACGGACGTCAACAAAATCATATTAGAATTTTCTAAAACCGCATGCCTTTACGAAACAGGAAAAATTTCGTCTTTGGAATTTTTCAACAATCTTGCCGAAAAAACCCAATACAGCGGAAGTTTTAACGAATTTTCCGTTATCTGGAACAATATATTCAAATTAAACGAAGAAACCCTCGAAATTATAGCCGCTTTGCGGAAAGAAAACTATCATTTAGCCATACTTTCAAACACAAATGAACTTCATTTTGAATTTTTAAAAGAGATGTATCCCGGAGTTTTCGCTCTTTTTGATAAAATTTTTCTTTCCCATGAAATGAAAGAAAGAAAACCTGATGACGCTATTTATCAAAAAGTCATAGAATACTACGGCGGTGAACCTTCAAGTCTCTTTTTTATAGATGATTTGGAAGAAAATATTCAGGCGGCAAAAAGAAACGGCATTACAGCTTATATTTTTACAACAGCATTAGAGCTTAGAAATAATCTGAAAACGGAAGGAGTTATAATATGATAGATTTCGGCGTAAGTCCGGCTAAAGAAAAAGCGCTTTATGAAAAGTTTGAAAAGTACGGCATAAAAGAGTCCGATATTGAAGAAAAGTTTATAAGATCGTCCGGCAAAGGCGGACAGAATGTAAACAAAGTTTCAACCGCGGTTTATTTAAAACATTTGCCTACCGGCATAGAAGTAAAGTGCAGCAGGGAAAGAACCCAGGGCATAAACAGATTTTTGGCGCGCCGTCTGCTTGCCGAAAAAATAGAAGAACAGGTTTTAGGAAAATTATCTGAAAAACAGCAGTCAATAGAAAAAATCCGCAGGCAAAAAAGAAAACGTTCAAAAAGAGCCAAAGAAAAAATGCTTGAAGAGAAAAAATATACTTCCGAAAAAAAAGAGATGCGCGAGAAAGTTGATTATTGACATTAATTCCCCTTTAAGATAAAGGGGTGGCGGGTGAAACCCGACGGGGTATGTGAGTAACAATGGATTGCTTCGTCAAGGACATTGTCCTTTCCTCGCAAAGACGACATAGTTTTGTCACCCTGAGCCCTGCAGCTACATGCAGTGTAAACTCCGTCGAAGAGTCTGCCGTGCGCTGGTATGTGTCATTGCGGGTATCGACCCGCAATCTCGTCGTATATGTCATTCCGGACTTGATCCGGAATCTTGTCATATGTGTCATGCTGAACTTGATTCAGCATCTCATGCTTAAAATCAGATTGCGGCATCCCGTATTACAACCTTACGGGACAGGCTCCGGTCGTAATGACGAATCGTACACACGGACTTTATATGAAAAACAATAAAACAAAAGCAGATTATCTTGGTCACAGAAAACGCCTTAAAGAAAGGTTTAGCGAAAAGAACCTTAAGGATTTTGCCGGTTACGAAATTCTGGAATTCGCGCTGACTTTCGCAATACCCCGTAAAGATACAAAACCTTTGGCAAAAGAGCTTATTAAGAAGTTCGGCTCTTTGAAACAGGTTTTAGACGCTTCCTGCGAAGAATTGCAGACAGTTAAAGGCATATCGGAACACACATCCCTTTTTATATCATTTTTAAAACAAACGGCATTGCTCTACAGATATCTTGAAATAAAAGAAGGCGAAAGCCTTTCTTCACCTCAGGAAGTCGTAAACTACCTTATTTCCGCTTTAAGCGGCGAGAAAATAGAAAAATTTTGCGCCGTTATGCTGAATTCGGGCAATAAAGTTATAGAATGCGTGGAACTTGAAAAAGGGACTGTAAATAAATCCGTTGTAATGCCAAGAAAAATAGCGGAAGCGGCATTGAAATATAAGTCGGCTTCGGTAATTATTGCGCACAATCATCCGGGCGGAACATTAAAACCTTCCCAAAACGATATAGAAGCGACAAAAGCCGTTTATTCGGCTCTTAAGAGTATAGACGTCGCGCTTTTAGACCACATAATAATATCAAACGGAAATTATTTCAGCTTCAAAGAATACAACTTGATATAAGCTGTCATTGCGGCCGGAGCCTGTCCCGTAAGGTTGTAATACGGGATGCCGCAATCTATAATTTACGACGAGATTGCGGATCAAGTCCGCAATGACGAGAATGACAGACATTTATAAAAAATGCTAGAATAATTTTACTTTAGCCGCTAAATGTGTAAAAAGGAGAAAATAATGTCCGTAAAACACGTTGCCGGAAAAAAGTCTGAAAAATCGGTGCTTCTCTATGCTTTAACCACTTGCCCATGGTGCAGAAAAACTAAAAGTCTTTTAACTGATTTAGGCATTGCGTATGATTATCTTGACGTTGATTTACTCGCAGGCGAAGAACAGGACAAAGCAGTTTCCGAAGTAGAAGCCGTAAATCCTCAAGGGGGATTTCCGACCCTTGTCATAAACAAAACAGAAGTTATAGTGGGTTATAAACCGGAAGAAATAACAGCAGCTCTGGCGTAGAGGCTTTGTCTTTTTCAATTTTACTATGTTATGCCGCTCGTCGTTTACACGCTTTGCTTGATACGTAAACTTCCTCGCGGCAAGCCTTGTAAAATTAAAAAATTCTTTGCCAAAATAGTATTCATATATAAAAAGCCCGTTTTAAAAAAAGCGGGCTTTTTTATTTTGTGAAAATCAATATATAGATATATTTAGTTAATTTTCTGCGATATATTGTGTTGAAAGGTTGACTTTCTGATGGTTTTTTATTAACATAAGCGAGTTGTTAAAGCATAAAGTACTATCTAAGGGAAGTAAGGGTGAAAGTCCCTCGCTGGTCCGCAACCGTAAAGCCGGAGCGCTTAGACAGTATTAAATCTTACGAGACTAGGAGCGTATTATGGAACAGATTGTAAAAAGAGACGGATCCGTTGTAGATTTTAACGAAGCAAAAATTACCGCGGCAATTATGAAAGCCGCAGAAGTTACAAAAGAATTCGACGCGCAATCCGCAGAATTTTTAACCCACGCTACAGTATCACTGCTTAAAGCCAAACACGGTCTTCTTAATCAGCCGAATATTGAAGAAATACAGGATGTTGTTGAAGAAGTCTTAATGGCTTCCCAGTATAAAAAAACCGCCAAAGCCTACATAATTTACCGCCAGCAGCAGTCAAAAATAAGGGATTTTGTATCAGCATCCAACAATGACATGGTTGACGAATATCTTTCCCAGCTTGACTGGCAGGTGAAAGAAAATTCAAATATGTCTTATTCGATACAAGGGCTTAACAATTATATATCTTCAAATGTAAGTAAAAATTACTGGCTTAATAAAATCTATCCTACGGAAGTAAAAAAAGCGCATCTATCAGGAGATATTCACATACATGATTTAAACATAATATCAGTTTACTGCGTAGGCTGGGACTTAAAAGATTTGCTTATTGAAGGTTTTAAAGGCGTAAAGGGGAAAGTAGAAAGTTCGCCTGCAAAACATTTCCGTACGGCGCTCGGGCAAATGGTAAACTTTTTATACACAATGCAGGGCGAATCCGCGGGCGCTCAGGCTTTTTCAAATTTTGATACATTGCTTGCGCCGTTTATCAGGTATGACAATCTTAATTATGAGCAGGTAAAACAATGTTTGCAGGAATTTGTTTTTAATATGAATGTGCCGACAAGGGTCGGCTTTCAGACGCCTTTTTCAAACATAACCATGGATTTAAACGTGCCAAGCTACTACGCCGACCAAAGCGTTATAATAGGCGGAAAATTTCAGGAACAGACATATAAAGAATTTCAGCCTGAAATGGATATGATAAACAAAGCGTTTTTTGACGTTATGATGAAAGGCGACAGTGCGGGCAGAGTTTTTACTTTTCCGATACCTACCTACAATATAACTAAAGATTTTGACTGGGATAATAAAAACATCGAAGGTCTTTGGGAAATGAGCGCAAAGTACGGAATCCCTTATTTTTCGAACTTTATTAATTCCGACATGAACCCGGAAGACGCGCGTTCAATGTGCTGCAGGCTTAGAATTGATAACCGTGAACTTGAATACAGAGGCGGCGGGCTTTTTGGTTCCAACCCTTTGACAGGTTCTATCGGAGTAGTTACGTTAAATCTTCCTAAAATAGGCTTTTTGGCAAAGAGTAAAGAAGAGTTTTTTGATCTTTTAAAAGAACGCATGATTCTTGCGAAAAATTCTCTTGAAATAAAGAGAAAACTGCTGGAAAAGTCTACTGACAGCAATTTATATCCTTACACAAAATTTTATTTAAGAGGCGTAAAAGAACGCTTTGACGTTTATTGGAAAAATCATTTTTCAACCATAGGGCTTGTAGGCATGAACGAAGCCTGCGTTAATTTTTTAGGCGAAGATATAGCAAGCACCGCCGGATATAAATTTTCGCTTGAAGTTATGGATTTTATGAGGAAACTGATAACGGAGTTCCAAAAAGAAACAGGAAACAATTATAACCTTGAAGCAACGCCTGCCGAAGGCACAAGCTACCGTCTTGCGAAATTAGATAAAGAAAATCTTAAAGACATAAAATGCGCTAATGAGTTTGAATATACCAAAAGCAAAGCCTACCCTTATTACAGCAATTCAACGCAGCTTCCCGTAAATTATACCGATGACATTTTTGAAGTTTTAGATCATCAGGATGAACTCCAAACCAAATATACAGGCGGTACGGTAGTCCATATTTTTGCCGGCGAACGCATCCGCGACAACGAAACAATGAAAAATCTTGTAAAAAAAGTCTGCGGCGCTTATAAACTGCCTTACTTTACTTTTTCGCCGACTTTTTCCACATGCCAAAACCACGGATATGTTTCGGGAGAACACGCGAAATGTCCTCATTGCGGCGAACCTTGCGAAATTTATTCAAGGGTTGTTGGCTATATACGCCCCGTAAATCAGTGGAACGAAGGAAAACAAAGTGAATTCCACGCAAGAAAAACATATAAAATGGGAGAAGCGCAAGCTATTCTGATATGATGTCTTTTGTGATAGGCGGTTTGCAAAAAACCTCTTTACTGGATTATCCGGGAAAATTGTCGGCAATAGTTTTTACGCAAGGCTGCAATTTTAAGTGCGGCTATTGCCACAATCCCGAATTAAATAAAATTAAGACCCGCCCGCTTTATACAGTGCCCGCGATTTTAGAATTTTTAAAAACAAGAATGGGAAAACTCGACGGTGTTGTTATTACCGGAGGGGAAACCTGCATACAAAAAGATTTAAAAAGTTTTGTTGCGGAAATTAAAGGTATGGGTTTTTCAGTAAAGCTTGACACAAACGGTTCAATGCCGGAAGTTTTGGAAGATTTGCTCGAAAACCGTCTGCTTGATTATATAGCAATGGACATAAAAGCTCCGTTAGATAAATACTGCCGCATAACAAAAACAAATATTGATACCGAAAAAATCAAAAGAAGCATTAATATAATCATGAATTCCGGAATTGAATATGAATTCAGAACAACCGCGATTAAAGGACAGCTGGAAGAAAAAGATTTTATCGAAATCGGCGACTTGATCAGCGGCGCGAAAAAGTATTATCTGCAAAAGTTTGTTCCGACCAAAATACTTGACGCGGATTTTTTTGATAAACCTACTTTTTCGGATATGGAATTCGGAAATATTGTAAGTTTTTTAAGAGGGAAAGTAGAATTAATTTCAGTCAGATAAATGTACATATTTGTCATTTCGGAAAGCAGGAGTCGGATTGTCATCCCGTTGAAAAACGGGATCCATGTTCGTAGTTTAAAGACATGATAAAGAGATTGCGGGTCGGTGCCCGCAATGACGATAATAGTAATAATGGATTCCGCATCTAGTGCGGAATGACACAGCAGAGTATTATAGCGACTTCGCGCAGGGTGACAGCATGGGGTAAGGATTAGATTGCGGATCAAGTCCGCAATGACGATAATAGTAAAATGGGTTCCCGACTAATACTTTCGGGAATGACAAATAAACGAGGTAATCGTGATAATCGTAAACACAGGTGACGGCAAGGGTAAAACAACAGCTGCTATAGGGCAGATTATACGTTCCTTAGGACAGGGTTTTAAAGTCTGCTTAATACAGCTGTTTAAAGGCGAGAACTTTTACGGTGAACAAAATGTCCTTACAAAACTGGACGGGTTAGATTTTTTCTCGTTTTCCAAGGAACATCCTTTTTGCATAAAAGACGTTACAATGCAGGAAGCAGCTGAAAGATGCAAACCCGCAATCTCAAAAATAAAAGAAATAGTAAGCAGCGGGAAAGTCTATGACCTTATAGTATTAGAAGAGTTTTGTATTGCTTTAAGAGAAAATTTTATAGATAAAACCGAATTTATTAAACTTGTAAAACTATTGTCCGAAAAATCAGACGTTATTATAACAGGCAGAGGCGCTCCGCAGGAATTAATAGATACGGCGGATTTGGTTACCGAAATGAAAGAGATAAAACACCCGTATGCCAAAGGCGTTAAATCCAGAAAAGGAATAGAGTTTTAATACAGATTGAATATTGGAGAGTGAAGAGTGAAATTAATAACGGCAATTACGAATTACGAATTACGAATTACGAAAAATGTTTTGTTTTTCTCGTCATTGCGAGGAAGAATACGCAGTATTCTGACGCGGCAATCCATTTTGTCATTTTTCTTATTGTTTTTTGTATCTTTTGCGTTTGCGGACTATAAGCGCATTGTTTCTCTTGCGCCTTTAGTGACTGAAAGTCTCTATGAACTCGGTATGGACAATGAAATCGCCGGAATAACTACGTATTGCCCTAAGGGAAATCATAAAAAAGAAATAGTCGGCACGCTTCTGGAACCGGATCTTGAAAAAATAGCCCTTATGAAGCCCGATTTGATAATTTCCACAAAAGACGGTAATAATAAGGCAGCCGTAGAAAAGCTTATGCGTTTAGACTTTAACGTCTATGTTATGGAAACCTCAGAAAATTTTGACGCTATATGTTCTAATTTTCTTGCTCTTGCAAAAGTTGTAGGCAAAGAAAAAGAAGCGGAAAAAATAATTTCGGATTCAAAGGAAAGCGTCAAAAAGATAGAAAAGCGATTAGCTCCGCAAAAAAAGCAAAGCGTCCTTTGGCAGGTGGGCGCGAAACCGCTTTATGTGGCTGCCGGGGAAAGTTTTGTAAACAGTTATAACTATTACACTAAAACCTTAAATGTTTATGCGGATGTAATGCTGCGTTACCCGGCTGTGGAAATAGAAAATGTTCTGCAAAAAGATCCGGATATTATTATTCTTGTAAATATGGGCGATATAACGCCGCATGAAATAAAATTTTGGAAAAAATATAAAAATATAACCGCTGTAAAAAACGATAAAATTTTTATGATTGACGTGAACGATATGTTTACGCCCACGCCTTCAACTTTTGCGAAAGGCGTAACGCTTTTGGCGCATACAATATATCCGGATGTATTTGAAGACGATTACGATGATGATGAATAATAGGCAGCATTGTCACCCTCTCCTTTATCAAGTAACGTGGATTGCGGGTCGGCGCCCGCAATGACGACAAAAACTACAATGACGAAAATAACCGGCAGTATTGTCATTGCGAGTCTGCGAAGCAGGCGTGGCAATCTAGATATGAATATGTCGTTTCCGTTAGCTTTCCGGATTGAAGTGGCTGTCATTGCGGACTTGATCCGCAATCTATTTCTTTGTCACCCTGAACTTGTTTCAGGGGTCGCAGTGCGACGAATAAGGAGCACAAGCCTGCGACGGGTGCGAGATGTTAGTGCCCCGGAACTGGTAGTTCATATTTTTAAGACTAGATGCTGAAACGAGTTCAGCATGACATGCTTTATACAAGGCCGCAATGGCGGCTAAGGAAAAATAATTGAACAAAAAGACGGTTTTTACATTTATAATTCTCATTTTACTGCTGTTTGCCGTAGTTCTGATATCTTTATCTGTCGGTTCAAGCGGCATTTCTTTTTGGGAAACTCTCAAAGCGCTTTTCGGAAAATCCGACGAAAACACGGTCATGATAATACAACAAATAAGACTGCCGCGCGTTATAATGGCGGTAATCGCAGGCGCTGCTCTTGCCGTAAGCGGCTGCGTTTTTCAGGGCGTATTAAAAAATCCTTTGGCGGATCCTTTTACTCTGGGTATTTCCGGCGGAGCGGCTTTCGGAGCCACTGCCGCTTTTGTTTTCGGTTTTGCGGCTTTAAGCAGATTTTTCGTGCCAACGTTTGCTTTTGCAGGCGCCTTAATTTCGGTATTTATAGTTTACCTTTTAAGTTCCCGCAAACGTTTCGGCGCGGATTCAATGATTCTTTCCGGCGTAATCATAAGCTATATTTTTTCTTCAGCAGTAATGCTTCTTTACGCGTTATTTTATTCCAATCATATTCAGGCTGCTTTTATGTGGCTTATGGGCAATTTGTCGGTTGTTGACGAACGCCTGCTTGTTTATGTGTCTGTAATCGTAATCGCGGGAGTTGTGGCATTATGCTTATGCGGAAATATAATCAATATGCTTTCTTTGGGCGGCGATAAATCAAAAACTCTCGGAGTTAATGTAGAAAAAACAACGAAAATATTATTTTTAACGGCGTCTCTTATTACAGCGTCGGTTGTTTCCATTTGCGGCGTAATAGGCTTTGTCGGGCTTATGATACCGCATATTATGCGTAAAATAAGCGGCGGTGATAATTCGTCATTAATACCCGTTTCGGCTGTTGCCGGAGCGGTTTTTCTTTTATTTTGCGATACATTAAGCAGAGTGTTATTTGCGCCTGTAAATATTCCGGTCGGTGTAATAACAAATATAGCAGGCGGCGCATTTTTTATTTTTCTTTTGGTAAGTTCAAAAGAATGATAAAAGTTAATTAAGTCTGTAGGTTATTCGTTTTGTTCCCTTCGCCCCTTGCGGGAGAAGGACTTGCGAAGCAAGAGGATGAGGGGTTGCTGTTGTCAATTTTTTGTACATAGTTAGAAACGACAACCCCTCACCCTGCCCTCTCCCGCAAGGGGAGAGGGAAAAATGATTGATACGTGGGGAATAGATAGTGGATGAAATGAAAAACATTATAGAACTCAAAAATATTTCCGCGGGATATCATAAAACTGAAATTTTAAAGAATATCGGTTTAGATATACGCCGCGGTTCTTTTACGGGGATTATCGGCAGAAACGGCGCGGGAAAAAGCACTTTATTGAAAGTTATATGCGGACTGCTTAAACCGTTTTCAGGAACTGCTGTTCTAAACGGCAAAAATATAAATTCTTACTCAAAAAAGGAGTTTGCCCTTACAACCGCTTTTATGCCGCAAAATGTTGATACGTCTATGCCTTTTAGCGTTGAAAGTTTTGTAATGTTCGGCAGATACCCGTATATGAATGCTTTTAAAATTCCTTCTAAAAAAGATTATGAGGCTGTTGCAGAAGTTATGGAAACTGCTGGAATTATGGATTTAAGAAAAAGGAATATCTGTGAGCTTTCAGGCGGAGAAAAACAAAGGGTTTTAATAGCCCAGACAATAGCGCAGGGAACAGAAATACTTATTTTTGACGAACCGGCGTCCCATTTGGATATAGGCAGCCAAAGCGATATTATGCGGCTGCTAAGAATATTAAATGAAAAACATAATAAAACAATAGTCGTAACGCTGCACGATTTAAACGCAGCAGGGGAATTTTGCGATACTCTTGTTCTTATGGACAGCGGTAAAATTAAAAACACCGGCAGTCCGCAGGAAGTTTTAAACTATAAAGATATTGAAGAAGTATATAAAACTACGGTAATAGTGAAAACAAATCCTATTTCAAATAAACCGTATGTTATTCCGGTAACAAAAAAGAGTGAAGATTGAAGAGTTAAGAGTTGAGATAAGATGTATCTTCACTTTTCACTCTCAACTCTAAAATCTGCTGTTAAGCAGGGGAATCCCGTGTAAATCGGGAACAGTCCGGCTACTGTGATAAAACGCATAAAGCGTTTTTAAGTCAGAAGACCTGCAAAATAAAAACGCCCCAAGGAGGCAAAATGAAAAGACAATTAATAATCAATAGTGAATAGAGTTAACTTTTGCCGTCATTACCGAAAGTCGTTATCGGGAATCCACGTTATAAGGAATAGATTGCGGATCGAGTCCGCAATGACGATAATAGTGAAAATGGATACCCGACAAAAACATTCGGGTATGCCACTACTCTTAGATTGGTTAAGATAAAAAAGGAAAAATAAATGAAAAAAATAATATCAGCATTGTTGCTTACAGTTTTCGCGGCAAATATTGCTTTTGCGCAGCAGGAAGTATTTTTAACTCTTACAAAATATGAGGAAGCGATAGAAAGATTACCCACTAATGTTACGGTTATTACGCAGGAACAAATAGAAAAAAGCAACGCCGCTTCAGTCGCGGATCTTTTACAGAGCGAAGTCGGTATAAACGTCAGACAATACGGAAGTATAGGCTCCGCGGCGTCGGTTTCAATAAGAGGCGCGGATTCCAAACATACTTTGGTTTTGCTTGACGGAAGAAGAATAAACGACGCCGGTCTCGGAAGCGCGGATTGGACAGCTCTTCCGCTTGTAAATATCGAAAGAATCGAAATTATAAGAGGAGCGGGAGCGGCTGTTTACGGAACGAACGGTTTTGGCGGAGTAGTAAATATAATTACGAAAAGAGCGACTCCCAAGTCTCCTTTAGTTGACGCGAATATTTCCTATGGAAGTTTTAATACTTTCACCGCCTCTTTAACAGGCGCATATTCCGATGAAAAACATGCCATACTTGCCGCTGCGTCGAATATTTCAAGCGACGGGGACAGAGAGAGTTCTAATTTCAGAAATTTCAACGGTTTTTTTAATACTTCGTATAATGTTTCGGAAAAAGTTCAATTTAATTTAACCGGAAACATTTATGAAGGAATACTTATGACTCCGGGATCCGCATTTTTTGCTCCTTATGAAGCGCGCCAAAACGATTCCAGCCGCTACGCAAAACTAGACTCCAATATTTTGCTTAACGAAGATTCGTCTCTTCTTGTTTCGGTATATGGTTCCGCAGCTGAAAGAAGATATAGAGATACGTACGGTTCGGATGATAATTATACGAATGAAACCGTCGGAACACAGGCGGATTATGTCTGGAAAAAGTTATTGGTGGGAGCGGAGTGGTGGAACGAACAGTATGAAAAAAAAGACAATATAGTGAATGTCATTATGACCGACAAGAGCAGGGTAAATTCGGCGGTTTACGCCCAATATAATCTTGAATTAGGAAAATTTTCTTTGATACCCACTTTGAGAGGCGACAGCAATTCTTCTTTCGGCGAAGTTTTTACGCCGGCAGTGTCAGCTGTTTATAATCTAAACGAAAAAATAAAGTTTTCCGCGAATTCCGGGAGAGTATGGAGAGCGCCGAGTTTTAGCGAGTTATACGATGATTATATTTGGGGAATGCCGGATTGGGATTTTTACGGAAACCCTGATTTAAAGCCGGAATACGGCATTTCAAGCGATATAGGAGCAGAGTATGTTTACAAAAGAATAAAGTTAGTTGTTTCGGCTTATTATATAGCTACTGACAATTTAATCAATACGGATTTTATTCCTTCTTACGGAACTACGTATGTAAACGTTGATAAAACGCGCCAGTATGGTTTTGAATTTGCCGCGGGTTATATTACAAACTCATGGCTAAGCCATAATTTCAACTATACGTATCTGAAAGCCGAAGACGCAAAGACCGGAAAAACGTTAAGCTACAGACCGGAAAGCACCATTAATTATGATTTAACGGTTAAACCCGTAAAAGATTTGTCAATTACCGCGTCAAATTTTTACAGAAGCAGCCAGCTTACCGGCGAATATACAGGTTCTCCGCGTCCGCAAAAACTGGACGGCTTTTATACTCTTGATTTAAACATAAATTACTCGGTGGATAAAAATTTGGGTTTGTGGCTGAAAGGACTTAACTTAACAAATACTAAATATGAAATGATGTCGGGTTATCCTATGCCGGGAGCGGTTGTTTACGGGGGAGTAAGATACGCTTTCTGACGGCAAATACGAATTCACCCTCACCTTTATCCTCTCCCTGATTAGGGAGAGGGCAGGGTGAGGGTTTATAATTAATAAATTTAACGGTTAAGGCATATTAATTTTTGTTTTAGCCGTTGTTATTCTATCTGATAAAACCACGCTGTCAGCGTCAAGTTTTGGCGCGATTGTCGTCATTGCGGTCTCCGAACCGCAATCTAATAATAAGCAATAGATTCCGGGTCAAGCCCGGAATGACAATAATAGCGTTTGTTTTTTGTCCATTTTTTTGATTTAATTTTAGACATTAAGGCATTTATATGTATTTTTTTGTAATTAGTAATTTGTGATTGTCGTTAAAAAGGGGAATATAATGAAGAAACTAATTTGTTTTTTGCTTTGCTTTTGTTTTGCCATTGTTTTTACGGGCTGCGATGAGAGAAATCTTTTTTCCTGGGCGCACAATCCGGGAAGCGGGGATTATGAGTCTCTTATGTCGGACGGACAAGCCGCAATGAATGCTAGAAAATTCGGTCGCGCCGCGGGTTTTTTCAAAAAAGCCATTAAGATAAGACCAAAGTCCAATGAAGCTATTTATGCCTACGCGTCCGCTGTTTTTGCAGATATTATACAGCCTGTATTTTCTGAAATTCTTACCGCGTTAATCTCAAGCAACACCTCATCCGTAGAGTCAACTTTAAACAATTTGCAAGGACCGCAAGGGCAGAAAATTTTAGAAGCGTTAAAAGAATTAACAGGTCCTAATATGCTTGGTCAGATTATTAACAGCCAAAATGGTTCTGTGGATCAGTTTTTGAATATAGCTCTGCTTTACATACTTTCCGGACTGCTTGCCGCTTTAAATGACCCGGACATACAGGCAATAGGAAATGTAATACTTAACGGCGACTTAAGTATTGATGTTGTCGGAGATATAGCCAGCATCAAGGATAAATTGATAGCTATATTTGGTCCCATATATACGGCAGTAAAGCAATGCCTTGCAATTTTAGCGTCAAAGGGTATTAGTAACGATATTACGCGGGCTATAGATGATAATATTGATAATATATGGAATTCCGTACTCGCTTTGCCGTAGATATTTTTATAAAAAGGATCAAAGATGAAACTAAAAATTATTTTTTTAACCGCAGTTTTACTTACTTTTAACGCTTTATTTGCTTATGCTAATGAAGATACTCCGGCAAGACTTAACGGTTTGCGCCCCATGAGCATGGGCGGAGCGTTTACAGCCGTAGCTGATGATGAAAACGCATTTTTCTATAACCCCGCAGGGATAGCCTACAGACAAAGCTGGATGCTTCAGATTTTGAGTTTAGACGTTTCAATAAACCAAGACTTACTGGATTTTGTGAAGTTTTTTACGGATAATCTTGACGATCTGAAAGATTTTAATGATTTAACCGATGAACAACAGACTGACATTATAAATAAAATTAACAACGAAATAGTCGGTAAAACTCCCAATGTCGGGATTTCCGTACCGAATATAGCGTTTATTTCAAGCCCGATTCAAATGCCAAAAAATAACAGTCTTTCATGGGGGCTTGGAGGATTTTCTTACGCGCAGGCGCAGTTTAGATTTAACAGAAGCCTTCTTGTTCCGAGTTTAAGCTATTTGGCGCAGGTAACAGGCGTTGTGTCAGTTCCGGTTGCTTATAAAATAGATTCTCTTGAAAAAATAAAACTTCCCGGAAAATTGTCTGTCGGCGCGACTGCAAAATATATTATCAGAGGGCAAACCAAAAATGATGATTTGTCCGTAGCGGAATTTGAGGATTTTGACTTTGATTTGCAATTGGGAAAAGGATACGGGCTTGATTTCGGCGCGATATACACTCTGAATTCGCAATGGAGTTTCGGAACTGTACTGACGGACGCTTTTTACACAAATATTAAATATGAAAGTTTAGATATTGACGGCAGTCCTTCGGCATCCAGAGAACCTTTTACAGCCTCAATCCGTCCCAGATGGAATATCGGCGTGGCTTATGTTCCTGAAAGGATTTACTTTTGGCCCGGAAAATATATCAATACAAATAACAGATTTCTTTTTGCCGGAGATTTAACAGACATAGCAAATTCAGATGAAACTTTGACGGGTTCATTTTTCAAAAAGACTCATTTCGGAGGGGAATACAGACTTAACCCGCTTGTAGTAAGAGCCGGATTTAATTCGGGCTATCCTACAATAGGGTTCGGCCTTGTTTCCAACGTTGTTCAGTTTCAATACGCTTTCTACGGAGTTGAAGAAGGCAGATATTCAGGTCAAAAACCGTCATGGTTTCACAGATTTGTTTTCTCCATTAAAATAGGTCACAACGACGGCAGAGTTTACGGCGGAGCCGCGAAAAAAGAAAGACAGGAAGAGAAAAAAGCAGAAGATAAAAAAGAACAGGCTGCAGAAGATAAAACTGAATTGAAAGAAGAAGAAAAACCGGTTAAAGTTTCCGGCGAAGATAAAAAAGAAATAAGCAATGAAGCAGAAATAACTAAAGTAAACGAATAAGATGTCATACTGAGCGATATACTGTTAAAAAAGACAGATGTTTCGAATTCGCAACTGTGTTGCGGAGTTTACCCTCGAGGGGCTCAACATGACAATGCGAAATAATCAGATAAAAGCCAAAGTCAGCCATTAAAATGGCTGACTTTGGCTTTTATCTGATAAGTTATGCAATAAAAAACGTGTTTGATGCGTTAATGTAATAAGATTCGGGATTTTTTTGATAATACCTATACAAAAATGTTATACTTTCAAAATAATACAATGCGGCAAAACAAGGCCAAAATATGAGAAACACACAATATAAATGTACCATGTTTTATAAAATTATTGTTGAAGATAAAATAAAGCCTTTGTCTGAAAAATTCAGACAAAGTCTTGTTTTTCACTGGTGTAGGCGAAATTGGAGTTCGTAAGGGCATAGTGACGGGTTGCCGTAGTTGCTGTCGTACTTGCGAAAGCTGGGATTCATATATATTACATTTTTAATGTTTTTAAAAACGGAGGAGAAAATGTTCAAGAAATTAAAAATCAAAACGCTGGCGGTTATGGTCTTTTCATTTTGTTTTTACGGAGGATTGTTTGCTACCAATGTCAATAACTGGGCTGATTTGAACAACGCGGTTAATTCAAAAGACACAACTATAACATTTACAACAACTACGCTACAGTTTAGCAATAAGCTTTCGACGGTAAATTATTCGAATTCAATCAATTTTTACGGCGATGTAACGCTTGACGGCAACGGTCTTTGCAGAGCATTTTACTTTAACGATGCGCCGTTTATTAATACAGCGGTTGTATTTAACAGCGATATAAATTTTGTAAATTTTACGGCAACAACCGGCGTAGTGCTGTCTCAGTTAATCGGCGGAGTGATATTGTCGTCAAATTCAACGGTAAGCTTTGCCGGCGCTGTAAACTTTAGCGGCAATACGGCGGATTTTTGCGGCGGAGCTATATATTCAGATATGTCAATAATGAATTTTAATACAAATAATAAAAATATAATATTTGATTCAAACCGCTCAAATTTTGAAAAAGGAGGAGCGATATATATAATCAGGTCAGTTTCGAGTTTCAGCCAGTCGCTTATGAATTTCTCCACGGTAAACGGCGATATTATATTCAGTTCAAACTGTGCGGGTTATGGCGGCGGAGCGATATATGCGTCTAAATCAACAATGAGTTTTACCGCAACTAATGGGGATATAATATTCAGTTCAAACACCTCAACATCCAGCGCCGGCGGCGGACGCGGCGGTGCGGCATATGCGGATCAGTCAATAATGAATTTTAATGTTTCAACCGGTAATATAATATTCAATTCAAATGCTTCGTTTTCTCATGGCGGAGCGATAGCCGCAGAGCAGTCGAAAATTGATTTTAACGCGATAAACGGTAATATAATATTTGATTCAAATATGTCCAATTTAGACGGAGGAGCAATACATGCAAGTCAGTCGACAATGAGTTTTAGAGCGACAAACGGGGATATAGTATTCAATTCAAATGTTTCGCTTTCTCACGGCGGAGCGATATATAATACTGATAATTCAACAATAACTTTTTCAAACGCAAATGTAATTTTCAGCAGCAATGCGGCAATTTCCGGCGGAGCAATACGTAATTATGATAATGCAAAAATGACTTTTAAAGACGCGAATGTAATTTTCAGCAACAATGCGGCAGGCGTATACGGCGGAGCTATAAGTAATTATGGTTCTATATCATTTATCGGAAGCACGGTAATCTTTAGCAGTAATAGCGCCAGAGCGATATACAATAGTAATTATGGAGCAACAATAACGTTTATAAATGCAAATGTTACTTTTAACGGAAATAGCGGTGCAATATGCAATTATTATCATTCAAGAATATTGTTTACAGAAAGTACGGTAACTTTCAGCGGGAATACGGCAGCTTATGGCGGAGCGATATGGAATTACGGAAGCGGTGATATCGTCAGTGGTTCGTTAATAACCTTTTCAAACAGCAATGTAATATTTGATGGCAATGTCGCTTTAAGTTCAGGTGGCGCGATATTCAATCAATACAGGTCAACAATAACTTTTACAGGCGCAAATGTAATCTTTAGCGGCAATACGGCAGATAATGGCGGAGCGATATACAGCAATGGCACAGGTATTTTAAATTCTATAATAAACTTTACAAACTCAAATGTAATATTTGACGGCAATATTGCTGCAAGTTCCGGCGGAGCGATATACAACAACAACCACAGCAACAGCAGAATAAATTTTGAAACGGCATCAGGAATCACAATAACATTTATAAATAATTATGCCGCTTTTGGAAATGATATATACAACGACGGAATAATAAATATAAGCGGTGCTGGCAACATAATATTCGGCGGCGGGATAGAAGGCGCCGGAACAATAAACAAAAGCGGTACGGGAAACGTATATTTTGAAGCAGGTTCTAAAAATGATTTCGGAATTCTTAATTTAACCGGCGGAAATGTACATTTTTCAACGTCTGCAAAAATAAACAGCATGAATGTCGGAGCGGCGGGAACGTTATCTTTAGATGTAGATTTTATAGGTTCGCTGACAAGCGTGCTGTATTTTGACAATATAACTATAAGCACTACAAACAGTAAGCTGAATATTAATGATATATCGGCAGGAGCGGTATCGCAAGGAGCAGAGAGAGCTATATTTTATTCAAACACGCAAAACAGCGGAACATTCGGAGCCGGCAATATATATGATTTGTCAAGCGGAAGCACGACAAGTTATAAATTGTCATGGGTGTCCGGACTTTATGACGGCGGATACAGTTGGATGGGACTTTTAACTTATGGCAGCCTGGGTCAGTGGAACACATTTGCAGCGGGATATAAAGCGGTAACTTCAGGAAATACGATAAATTTAACAAGTAATATAACTGCAACAAGCGGCGATGAAAATCCTTTTGGTTTGCCGGGATACAATAATATTACAATAGACGGATTAGGAAATACTATTGACGCTGACGGAAGAGCAGGGCTTGGTTTTATTTTTGATGGTTCATCAATAACATTTAGGGATATAAATTTTGAAAAATTCATTACAACGGCAACATATGGTGGTGTAATATCTTCATCAAATTCAATAGTAAATTTAGCCGGAGCAATAACATTTAGCAGCAATACTGCGCTGACTGCAGGCGGAGCGATATATGCGGCATACGCGTCAGGAATGATTTTTGATGCGGCAGAAGATGATATAATCTTCAATTCAAACAGAGCTGATATATTCGGCGGAGCAATATATTCACAATCCTCGGCAATGAGCTTTAACGCAACAAACGGTAATATAATATTCAGCTCAAACAACGCGAATTATGGAGGCGGAGCAATATATGCCGCTCAGTCAACAATAAGTTTTACAACAGATGGCAATATAATTTTCAGTTTGAACACAAGCAGTTCCGGAGGAGCAATATCTGCGCAGCAATCAATAATGAATTTTAATGTTTCAACCGGTAATATAATATTTAATTCAAATGTTTCGTTTTCTTCCGGAAGCGCGATATATGCGGCATACGGGTCAATGATGAGCTTTAACGCAACAAACGGAAATATAGAGTTTAATTCAAATACTGCAGGCTATTCCTATTATGGCGGGGCGATATTCGTAAATCAATCAATGTTGAGTTTTAATACAATATACGGCAATACAATCTTCAGTTCAAATAGCGCTGGAGCCGGCGGGGCAATATATTTACAATCTTCAGTAGTGAATTTTACAGCAGGCGGTAATTTAATCTTTAATTCAAACATCGCAAACAACTTCGGATATGGCGGAGGTATATATGCATGGCAGTCAACAATGACTTTTACAGCCTATAACATAATATTCAATTCAAACAGCGCAAACGGCAATGGTGGAGCAATATATGCTATGTATTCAACAATGAGTTTCGTATCAACAGGTGGTAATATAGAATTTAATAGTAATACGACATCATATGGTGAAGGCGGAGCGATAGATGCTCAAAATTCAATAATGAATTTTACAACAGATGGCAATATAATATTTAGTTCTAACAGTGCAACATATGGTAGTGGCGGCGGAGCAATATTTTCAGTAGTATCAAAAATGAATTTTGCGGTTTCAACAGGAGATATAATATTCAACTCAAACAGCGCAAGACAAGGCGGAGCGATAGATGCTCAAAATTCAATAATGAATTTTACAACAGATGGCAATATAATATTTAATTCAAACAGTGTAACATATGGTAATGGAGGAGCGATATCAGCATCGTTTTCAACAATGAGTTTCAAAGTAACAGATGGCAATATAATATTCAGTTCAAACAGTGCAAACTATGTAGGCGGAGCGATTTATAATACAGCTAATTCAAAAATAATTTTCACAGACTCAAATGTAATTTTTGCCGGCAATATTGCGGTAAGTTCCGGCGGTGCGATTTATAACGAGGGGGAATTATATTTTATCGGCGGCGCTGCTGAATTTAAAAATAATAATGCTGCGCAGGGCAAGGATATTTATAATACTGGAACGATAAATATTGACGGCGGTGTTTTAAGGTTTCATTCGGAAATATCCGGCAATGGAACTATAAATGTCCTTAACGGCGGCGTTCTTAAATTAATGGATAACGCGCAGTTGTCAGTCGGTGATATATTTGTTTCTTCTACAGGCGTTCTAAGCGCGCAAAACGGAACATTCGACGTTATAACTGTTGATAATCTTACTCTTTACGGATTGCTGGAACTTGACGCCAGCCAAACAGAAAATGATAGAGTAAACGTCGCAAATACGGCAAATATCAACGGGCGTTTAAACGTTAAAACAGGGCTTGGCGTTTATAATGACGTTCAGCTTGAAATTATGAATTACGGTTCTCTTATAGGCGGGTTTTCTGAAGTTTCAGCAGGGAATTTGGATTATTTGACATCTTATGAACATGACAAATTGGTTTTGACTCTAAATTCAACAGGAACGGCAGCGCCCGTATTTTCCGCAGTTTCCAATCTTAATTCTAACGCTTCCGCCGCCGCAAAAGCATTAGACAAACTTATAAATACAGAAAGTTACGACAGTCCTATAATGCAGGTTGCAAACGTTATAAACGAGATGGAAAGCGAAAGCGCCAAAGCGCAAGCCGTACATAAACTTGCAGGACATTTTCTTGCAAACGTGATAAGAAATGCGGCGGCAGACAGCCCCAATAACGAAATATACGATAAAATAAAGAATAACGGCGAAGGACACGGAAGCTGGGCGCAGTTAAAAGGCGGCGTAGAGACCTTTAATTCCGACGAAAATTCGCCTTATCACTATAAAGACCATTCCGTGGGAGTTATGTTCGGCTATGATAAATATTCAGAACAGAATAATATCATATACGGAGTTTACGCGAGATTTAATAAAGATAATATAAGTTATGGAGACAGCGACAATAAAGCCGAAGGCGTAAAAAAAGGGCTTGGTTTTTACGGCGGTTATCTGAAAGAGAAATATGAATTAAAGGCAATGCTTTTGGGCAGTTATGACCAGTTTGAAACTCAAAGAGACGTCAGAATAGGACATCTCGGCGGTATAGCAAGAGCCGATATTAACGCGTTTACTATTAATGCCGACGCTGAAGCTGCTTTGAGATATGCTGTGAAAGAGGATTTAGCGGTAAAACCTTATGTGGGTTTTGAAATGGAAAATACTAATTATGGAAGTTTTAAAGAAAGAGACGCCAGCGGAGTAAATCTTGAAGTCGACGGCGGCACTTATTTGAGAACAGCCGTAAGAGCGGGAGTGGGCGGGGAATACGATAATAAAAAGTTAAACGCTTATACAAGGCTTGAAGGCAAAGTTATTACCAGCGGGAGAGAACCTGTGACGTCAAATAGTTTCGAGAATACAAGCGTCATTTTTGATTCTGTAGGAAGTGAGGAAGGAGCGCTCCAGATAGGCATAGGCGGCGGAGCCGAATTGAAATTGACGGGAAACATCAGCGCTTTTGCAAATATCCAAACCTATTTTGCAGCCAGATACAGCAATGTTTACGGTAATTTGGGTGTAAGATATATGTTTGGTAAAAACAGAGAATAATTTTAGCCAATAACAAAAAGAGGAGAATAAGATGAACAAGTTTTTTGCGGTAGCCGGAATTGTGATGTTGGGAATGTCGTTTTTGATAGCAGGCTGCTCAAACGACAAGGAGAAAAGGAAAATACTCGGAGACTTTACCCCGAACGTATATGATATGACAATTTATCCCGCAGACGGGACTTCTTTTAACGCGGGGACAACCTTTAAAATTTACGCGGTTACAACGATTAACGGCGTTGAAAGTGATAACGAAAGTCTCGGCAGTTTTCAGCTGGCGCGTTCAACTGCTCCTGCGGCAGCCTATACTATGGGCGGAGTTTTGCAATATTCGGGCGAAAGTAAAGGCGTAAACTTAACTATTAACGGAAGTTCGGAATCAGGCGGCTGGGTTAGCGTGACAATAGGCTGGGTAAGTAAAAATGTTTCAAAAACCGCAAAGTATTACGTGAATTAAAATATACTATAAATGAGTTTATATTAATAACAATTTAACGGAGTTTTTATGAAAAAGATTTTAATTTGTTTTGCGGCTTCTGTTTTGTTTGTTTCCAATGCTTTTGCCGGCGCAGGTTTTTACGGGGCTTTATCAACGGGTAATACGGATAATAATTTTGGCGGTTACGGTTCGGGTTATCAGACTGTCGGAAGTAGCACGAGGTATAGCGGCGGACCGTTTATTTCAGGGGCGTCATTTATAAAATTCGGCGCTTTTTATGAATATAATATCAAAGAAAATAAATATCTGGGTATTAAGGTCGGTTACGGCGGGCTTGGCGAGATTTCCTATGAATATGCATTATATGATGATACGTATAATTTTGCATTTGAATTGTCTTCCAAGGCCAGCGAAATTCCGGTTATTCTTTATTATAAATACAATGCAAACGAAAAATTTGCTTTTAAGGCAGGCGGCGGCGCAGCGTATGTAAATAATAAATGGACTCTTGATTTTAACGGACAAAATTATTCTGAGGAAACAACAAAATTGATGCCTATGGTTGATGCGGGCATTGAGTGGCTGTTTAGCAGATATGTAAGTCTTGGCATAAATTTATCATATGTGCTTAACGGTAAAATGGAAGCTCCGTACGATTTGCGTTTGACTCAATCCGAAGAGTTTTTATATAGAGATTTAAGCGGCGTAAGATTTATGCTGTCGCTAAACGTTTATGTTTTGCAATAAGGCGTTTTAAAGACTTGATAGATAAACAAAGCAACGGC
>Ga0123353_10000212_pt1 | contig 73953 bp, 71 predicted proteins | sample TergutLab28metaG_3_FD_92763 | JGI IMG/M metagenome (GOLD analysis project Ga0123353, IMG submission 92763) | Labiotermes labralis P3 segment gut microbial communities from Petit-Saut dam, French Guiana - Lab288 P3 | ecosystem: Host-associated > Arthropoda: Insects > Digestive system > Gut ... | reverse complement strand
TGACTACCTGGGGGCAAACACGATTCGCTTCCTGGATGTGAATTCGGACGAGATCACCCTGACGAAGAGCGGCAACGACCTGATGATTCTCTACGGGGAATCGGACAGCGTGACGATCCAGAACCATTTCTATAACGGTTCTTACCAGATGGCGAGTTACGAGTTTGCCGATGTGACGCTCACCGGCGTCGACCTGTTTGCGATGCAGGGGGTGTAAGAAACAGACAGGCGTCTGTGTTTCGCCACGAACCCCGGCCTGCAGAGGCCGGGGTTTTTTAGCTTCTTTCCCGGCTGTTATGCGGGCCGATTTTTTTGATGAATGTCGCGGAGCCTTATGATATTTCCCGCTTGGTCTGTAACGATGCGCGCGTTTTTCCGGAAAGGCCGCGATTTTTTTGTTGCTCTTGTGAAACCCGCGCCGGTTGAAATGCCGGAAGACTTCAAGGAAGAACACGCCCTTACCGATACCAGAAAGCCCGCGCGCCTGGGATTATGGGTATTGGGCGCCGGGTTCGGCGGCTTTCTCCTGTGGGCGGCACTGGCGCCGCTTGACGAGGGGGTTCCCACTTCCGGCATGGTGGTTGTGGATACCAAACGCAAGGCGGTTCAGCATCTGGCGGGTGGCATCATCAAAACGATGCATGTCAAGGAAGGACAATTCGTCCAAAGCGGCGCGCCGCTGCTGGAAATCGACGCGGCGGCGACACAGGCCAATTTTGAAAACGCGCGCTTTCGTTATTATTCCCTCCGCGCCACGGAGGATCGGCTCAAAGCGGAACAGAACCATAGCGAAATGGCTTTTCATCCGGACTTGCTGAGCGCCCGGAACGACCCGCTGATCGACGAGATTGTCAGCGGTCAAAGGCGGCTTCTTGTATCGCGCCGCGATGCGCTGATCAATGAGATAGCGGCGATGAAAGCGGCCATTCAGGGGCATCAGGCGGCCATCGAAGGATATCGCGGTGTGCTCGGATCGCGCCACAAACAACTGCGCTTGTTGCAGGAGGAGGCGAAAGGGCTGCGCGACCTGGTGGATGAAGGCTACGCCCCGCGGAACAACTGGCTGGCGCTGGAGCGCATGATTTCCGAAACGCTGGGATTCATCGCCGAACTGGAGGGGAATATCGCCCGCACGGAACGCGCCGTGGCGGAAACCCGTCTGCGCATGACGCAACGGGAGGCGGAGTTTCGCAAAGAGGTGGATACGCAACTGGCCGATGTGAAAAGTCAGGTGGAAGCGGAAAACGAACGCTTTTTGGCACTGGCGGATGATTTGAAGCGCACGGTTATTCGCGCCCCAGCGGATGGGCAAGTGGTGGGTCTTGCCGCGCAAACCGTGGGCGGCATCATCGCGCCCGGGCAAAAGATCATGGATGTCGTGCCGCGCGACGAGGTATTGCTGCTGGAAACCCAGGTGCCGCCTCATTTGATTGACCGGGTTATGCCGGGGCGCGAAGCGGACGTGCGTTTTTCGGCGTTTGCCAACAGTCCGCAAGTCGTGATCCCCGGCAAGGTGGAATCGGTCGCCACCGATTTGCTGGTCAATGAGCAGACGGGCGCACACTATTATCTCGCGCGCGTATCTGTCACCGAAAAAGGCCTGGGGATTTTGGGCGCGCGCCAGATGCAGGCGGGTATGCCGGCAGAAGTCATCATCGTTACCGGCGAGCGTTCCTTACTGACCTATCTGTTGCGTCCTCTGTTGAAACGGATTGCCGTTTCGATGAAGGAAGAATGATGCGTCGCCGCTTTCCGAGGGGAGCCGCCCGCCACGACCGGCGCGTGTCCGCTTGTTTGGCTTGTTTTCTGTTCTTTTCGGCGGGCGCGGCGGCGGACGATTTGCTAAGCCTTTATCTGGAGGCGATGACGGCCGATGCCTCGTTTTTATCCGCCCGCGCGGAAAACGAGGCGCAACAGGAATTGTTGCCGCTGGCGCGTGCGCAATTTTTTCCCAGCTTATCGCTGAGCGGTTCGCAAAGCCGGAACACGACGACCCGGACGGATCAGGGGCCTTGGGGGCCGAACACGACGACTTACAACTATCGCAGCAAGCAGTATGCCTTTTCTCTGCGCCAGATGCTTTTTCGCCCCTACCAGATGGCGTCGTACCGCCAGGCCGAAGCGCAGGTGGAAAGCGCGGACGCGGCGTTTTCCTGGGCGCGCCAGGAACTGGCAAGCAAGGTGGGCGCCGCGTATTTCGAGGCGCTTTCCGCCCAGTCGGAGGTGGAGGTGAACCGGGCGCAACAGGACGCTTATCAGGCGCAGATGCGATATGCCGAAAAGGCGTTTTCGGCCGGCTCGGGTACGCGCACGGATATTGACGAAGCCCGCGCGCGCCTTGATCTGGCGCGGGCGGAAGGAATTGAGTTGGCGCATCGCCTGGGATCTGCAAAAGACGTCTTGCAGGCCATGGTCAACCGCCCCTTGTCGCCGCTGATTCCGCTTGATCCCGAACGCATGCCGCTCATTGTTCCCGAGCCCGGACGGCTGGATGTGTGGATTGCCAAAGCGGAGACGGAAAATCCGCGCATTCTGGCATTGCGCGCCGATCTCGAAGCGGCTCGGCGGGAAATCCAGAAAACCCAATCCGGCCACTTGCCCACAGTGGATTTAATCGCGCAACGCGCGAAAAGCAAAAATGAAAGCAATACCAGTATCGGCTCCGATTACGATACCGGCATGGTTGGCGTGCAGGTTAATATGCCCATCTTTTCCGGGGGATACGTCAGCGCGACGGTGCGCCAGGCGCATGCCTTGGTGGAAAAGGCGCGCCAACAACTGGAGGCGGGGCGGCGCGAAATTGGCCTCATGGTCAAGAAGGAGTTTGACGGAGTCATGCAGGGGATACATTGGGTGCGCGCCTATGAGCAGGCAGCCGTATCCGCCGAACAAACGCTGTACTCCACGAGGAAGGGAGTACAGGCTGGGGTGCGCAACAATCTGGATATCTTGAATGCCGAGCAGAATCTGGCGACGGCTCGAATGAATTTAAGCCGTGGCCGCCATCACTATGCCTTGGCGCATTTGAGGCTGCTGGCGCTGACCGGGGGGCTGAACGAAACGGAGATTCGCCGCCTGAACGGATGGTTCGGCGTATACAGCCATAAAAGCCTTCCTTGAGGACAAGTCCCCGCAATCGCGGGGGACTCAAGGCTAAATCCGCCGGGCGCTGATGCTGTACTGGATGGCGGCCGGGTCGCTGCCGTCGAAATGGCCGTTTGGCGTTTCCAGGCGCGGCAGGAGCAGGAAGGGGAGGGTTTCGCCTTGGCCGTCGAGCGCGATGTCGGTGCCGACGTTGTAGGCGATCCAGTTCATTTCCCAGACGCCGAATAGCACCCTTTTCAGCGACGCCAGGCGGCTGTCCTGGTCGGAGAGGTTTTCGAGCGTCATGGCCCGGCGGACATCGCTTGGGTCGACGGGAATCCAGCCGTAGCCGGGGACGTAGAATTCGGCGCGGGCATGCTGGCCGCGCGTGGCGTCGCTGTCGTCCAGGCCGAGGCTGCGGAAGAGTCTTGAGGCGCCGGCGCGTAGCCCGAAGACGCAGCGGGCGGGAATGCCGATGGCGCGGCAGAGGGCGACGAAAAGGCCGTTGATGTCGACCGAGCGGCCGCCGTACTGGCCGCTCTCCAACTGCTGGCGGACGTTGCCATCGCCGCTGCCGGGCAGGGCGGGGTCGTAGGCGGCGTTGTCGATCACCCAGTCGTAGAGCACCTTGGCCTGTGCCACCGGATCCTTGACGCGGCCGACGATGCGTTCGCCCAACTGGTAGGCCGGCCCGTCGTTGGGAATGAGCGCCGAGGCGCGCAGGTTGCGACGCAAGATGTCTTCGCGCTCCGGCGCGACGGTTCGCTGGGTGATGTCGAAAAGCCGGTCGGCGGTGCTGACCTGGGTGGTCAGCACGAGCTTGCCGGCGCTGCCGTCAGCCCATTCGCATTCGAATACTTCCAGATCGCCATCCGGCTGGCGGCTCATGCCGGCGCGCGTCGGGTTGCCTTCCCAGGTGTGGCTCAGGGTGCGCTGAAAGAGGGTGTCCTGGTTGAGCGACAGGGGTAGCCACAATTTGCACGGGCCGCTCTGGCCGCGCAGTTCGACGCGCGTGACGATCTCGTAAGCGGTCCAATCGACTGGCGGTTTTGGCGCCCGCACCGGCGGCAGGAGGGTGGCGGAGGTGCCTTTCGGCGGCCCGTCGATAATCGGGTTGCTGGCGCTGCGGACCGGGGGTTTGGCGGGGGCGGCGGAATTGGCGGGGCGTTTTCGCCTGGGTGCCGGCTTGGCGGGGGCGGGTGCCGCGGCTGCCGGTTCAGCCAGCGCGGCAAGGGCGCCTAAGGAGGCGAGAAAAGCGCGACGTTTCAAGAATTTCCTCCGGCAGTAGCAATCCGTGGCTGAAACGAGAAAGCCGCGTCAATGACTGGCCCCCTGGTATTTTTATACTTGCCTGTCGATTATAGCACTTCAGCAGCATGATCGGCCAAGCGCGATCGTTCGCCGCGTTGCAGTGTGACATGGCCGGAGTGCGGCCAGCCCTTGAAGCGGTCGACGACGTAGGTCAGGCCCGAACTGCCCTCGCTCAGGTAGGGCGTGTCGATCTGCGCGATGTTGCCGAGGCAGACCACCTTGGTGCCGGGACCGGCGCGGGTGATCAGGGTTTTCATCTGCTTTGGCGTCAGGTTCTGCGCCTCGTCGATGATCAGGTACTTTTTCAGGAAGGTGCGACCGCGCATGAAATTGAGCGACTTGATCTTGATCTTGGCGCGGATGAGGTCGTTGGTCGCCGCCTTGCCCCATTCGCCGCCGTAAGGGCCGCTGTCGTCGGAATGGGTGAGGACGTCCAGATTGTCTTCCAGCGCGCCCATCCACGGCGCCATTTTTTCTTCCTCGCTGCCGGGCAGGAAGCCGATGTCCTCGCCGACCGGCACGGTGACGCGGGTCATGATGATTTCGGCAAATTGCTTTTGCTCCAGCGTCTGCGTCAGGCCGGCGGCCAGCGTCAGCAGGGTTTTGCCGGTGCCAGCCTGGCCGAGCAGGGTGACGAAGTCGATTTCCGGATTCATCAGCAGATTGAGGGCGAAATTCTGCTCGCGGTTGCGCGCCGTGATGCCCCACACGGCATTTTTCGGATGGCTATAGTCGATCAGGGTTTCCAGCACCGCCGTCTTGCCGGCGGCTTCCTTGACCATGGCGGCGAAGCCATCGCCTTCCAGCCACAGCATTTCGTTGATCAAAAACTGCGGGCAGAGCGGGCCGCTGATCTTGTAATAGGTCTTGGAATCCTTTTTCCACGATTCCATGCCCTTGCCGTGCTTGTCCCAGAAATTTTTCGGCAGGGCGCGGGTGCCGGTGTAGAGGAGGTCGGTGTCCTCCAGCACCTTGTCGTTGAAATAATCCTCGGCCAGCAGATTGAGCGAGCGCGCCTTGATGCGCATGTTGATGTCTTTCGACACCAGAATCGCCGGGCGCTTGGGATATTTCTTTTGCAGGTGCATGACCACCGCCAGAATCTGGTTGTCGACCTTGGAGGTCGGCAGGCTCGGCGGCAGAGCGTGGCTGATGGCTTCGGTTTGCAGAAAAAGGCGGCCGCTGGCGAGCTTGGCGGAAGGGCCGTACAGGGCGATGCCCTCGTCGATATCGACATTGTCATTGGCCAGCATTTCGTCGAGCGTGCGTGAAGCCTGGCGGGCGTTGCGGGCGATTTCCGACATGCCCTTCTTGTTGTTGTCGAGTTCTTCCAGCGTCATGATGGGCAGGAAGATGTCGTGCTCCTCGAAGCGGAACAGGCAGCTCGGATCGTGCATCAGGACATTGGTATCGAGCACGAACAGTTTGCTGACGGCGGATTTCCTGGTGGCGGGCTGACGTGGCATGAGAGGGCCTTTATGGTGGGAAATTACAGGGTCTTGACGAAAGCGAGCACTTCCTCCGCGTGGCCGGGCAGCTTGACGCCGCGCCATTCCCGGCGCAGCGCGCCGGCACGGTCGATGACGAAGGTGCTGCGCTCGATGCCACGGCAGAGCTTGCCGTACATCATCTTGTCCTTGATAACGCCGAACAGCGTGCAGACGGCCTCGTCGGCGTCGGAGCCGAGTTCGAAGGGAAAGGATTGCTTGGCCTTGAAGTTTTCGTGCGCTTTCAGGCTGTCGCGCGAAATGCCGAGGACGACGGCGCCAGCGGCCAGGAAATCGCCATGCAGATCGCGGAACTGCTGGCCCTCGCGGGTGCAACCGGGCGTGCTGTCCTTGGGATAGAAGTAAATGACGACGATTCTGCCGGCCTGGGCGGCGAGGGAGAAAACCTGGCCGCCCGTGGCGGGCAGCGTGAAATCGGGAAGCTTCGTGTCAAGCACGCGCAAACTCCTGCGGACGGAATACGGCCCATTGTCGGCAAATCCCGCTGTCACGGTCAAGCCCAAGGCAAGCGTATGAAGATGTCTTGCTTGTGCGCACGCGCCCGATGCCGGAGCGTTGTGGGCTGGGTTTCGCTTCGCTCTACCCAGCCTACGACCCTACGAGTTGTAGGCTGGGATGAAGCGCAGCGCAATCCCAGCAAACGCAATCCCAGCCTCAATCAAGCATCACCGAAAATTTCCGCTACCCTTGCCGCCATGAGAACCTATCTCCGCAATCGAACACCCGGCGGCCTGTACTTCTTCACGGTTAATTTGGCCGAACGTCACGGGAATACGCTATTGATAGACAAAATCGATCCATTGCGTGAAGCATTTCGCCAGACGATCGCAACGCATCCCTTCGTTATGGATGCCGTCGTAATCTTGCCCGAGCATTTGCATTGCATCTGGCAACTGCCGCTAGGCGATGACAATTACTCCACCCGCTGGCGATTGATCAAATCGCATTTCTCGCATTCTCTGGAACCGGGGGAAGAGCGGTCGAAAAGCCGTCTGCGTAAAGGGGAACGGGGTATCTGGCAGCGTCGTTATTGGGAACATCTCATTCGAGACGAAGAAGATTACGCCCGACATGTGGATTATATTCACTACAACCCGGTGAAGCATGGCCTCGTGGCGCAGGTCAAGGACTGGCCGTATTCGACGTTTTTCCGTTGGATGAAACAAGGCGTTTATACCGAAGCCTGGGCTGGCGAGGAGGAAGCGCAATAGGTAGATGAAAGGCGTCGGCTGATGGGATGAAAGGCGTAGGCTGGGATGAAGCGCAGCGTAATCCCAGCAGCTTGCTTGCAATGCTGGGTTTCGCTTCGCTCTACCCAGCCTACATCCGGGCATCCCTTGCTAAACTTCGGCGCATGCGAAAACTCTGCGCCTGCTTCCTGCTCGTCGCCCTCCTGACCGCTTGCGGTCAAGCTTGGAACGACCCCTATCCGGCCGGCGATGGCGGGCGCAACATTCTCTACACCGCTTTTATCGACCGCCCCAAGCATCTCGATCCAGCGCAGTCTTATACCGAGGACGAGGCTGCTTTCACGGCCCAGATTTACGAGCCGCCCTTGCAGTACCACTACCTGAGGCGGCCCTACGAGCTGATCCCGGCGACCCTGGAGGCAGTGCCGCAGCCGCGCTATGTCGATGCCGCCGGTCGTGAGTTGCCGACCGATGCGCCGGTCGAGCGGATTGCCGAGAGCATCTACGAACTGAAACTGCGTCCGGGCATCCGTTACCAGCCGCATCCGGCCTTTGCCCTCGATGCCGCCGGCCAGCCGCGCTACCTTGGCCCGGACATCGCCGCCGGGCGGCAGGGCGTTGGCGATTTTCCCGAGACCGGCAGCCGCGAGTTGAGCGCCGACGATTACATCTATCAGATCAAGCGCCTTGCCCATCCGCGCCTGCATTCGCCGATTTACGGCATGATGGCCGACAAGATCGTCGGCTTGAAGGAACTGGGCGACAGCCTGCGCGCCACCGCCCGGGAGTTGCCGGCCGATGCCTGGCTCGATCTCGACGCCTGGCCGCTGACCGGCGTCGAGCGCCGCGACGCCCATACCTGGCGCATCCGCATCAAGGGCAAGTATCCGCAGTTCCTGTACTGGCTGGCCATGCACTTCTTCGCGCCGGTGCCGCGCGAGGCCGACCGCTTTTTCGCCCAGCCGGGCATGGCCGAAAAGAACCTGACGCTGGACTGGTGGCCGGTTGGCAGCGGGCCGTTCATGCTCACCGAGAACGACCCGAACCGGCGCATGGTGCTGACGCGCAATCCCAATTTTCACGGCGAAACCTACCCCTGCGAGGGCGAGGCGGGCGACCGCGAGGCCGGCCTGCTGGCCGATTGCGGCCAGCCTTTGCCTTTTATCGAGGCGGCGGTATTCACCCGCGAGAAGGAGGCGATTCCCTATTGGAACAAGTTCCTGCAAGGCTATTATGATGCTTCTGGCATTTCCTCCGACAGCTTCGACCAGGCGGTGCGCGTCAATGTCGGCGGCGATGTGGCGCTGACCGATGACATGCGGGCGAAGGGCATCCGCCTTTTCACCTCGATCAGAACCTCGACCTTTTACATGGGCTTCAATCTGCTCGACCCGGTGGTCGGCGGCCTGGACGAAAAGGCTGCCAAGCTGCGGCAGGCGATTTCGATTGCCATCGACCAGGAAGAATTTATCTCCATCTTCCAGAACGGCCGCGGCATCGCCGCGCAGGGGCCGCTGCCGCCGGGCATCTTCGGTTACGAGCCGGGCGCGGCCGGCATCAACAAAACGGTGTACGACTGGGTCGACGGCAAGCCGCGCCGCAAATCGGTCGAGACGGCCCGGCAACTGCTGGCCGAGGCCGGCTACCTGCGCGGTCGCCACGAAACGAGCGGCGAGCCGCTGGTGCTCTATCTCGACACCACCGGCGGCGGCATGGGCGAAAAATCGCGCCTCGACTGGCTGATCCGCCAGTTCGCCAAGATCGACGCGCAACTGGTGGTGCGCTCGACCGATTTCAACCGCTTCCAGGACAAGCTGCGCAAGGGCAGCGTCCAGCTTTACTACCTCGGCTGGAATGCCGATTACCCGGACCCGGAAAATTTCTTTTTCCTGCTGCACGGCGCCGAAACGCGGGTCAATTACGGCGGCGAGAATTCGTCCAATTACACCAATCCCGAATTCGATGGCCTGTTCCTGCGCATGAAAAACATGGACAACACGCCCGAGCGTTTGAACATCATCCGGCGCATGAACGGCATCCTGCAACACGACGCGCCCTGGGTGTTCGGCCTGCATCCCAAGAGCTACACCCTGGGCCACCGCTGGCTGAAAAACCGCAAGCCGAACGATGTCGGCAACAACATTCTCAAATACCAGCGCATCGACGCCGCCGAACGCGCCGCCGCCCGCCGCGACTGGAACGCGCCGGTGCTCTGGCCGCTGGCCGCTGGCCTGCTGCTGCTCCTGGCCGCCGTGCTGCCAGCGGTCATCGGCTATCGCCGCCGCGAGCGGCGGGCGGCGCGGTAATTAACCCATGGCCGCGAATTGTGCCGAAAAACCACCCCTCCCCAGCCCTCCCCTGCGCCCACGGCGCAAGGGAGGGAGAAAACCCACGGCGCGCGCAGGCTGCCGGGTTGACTCCCGCCCTTTCGGGCGCAGCCCGAAGGGGAGGGGCGGGGAGGGGTATCGTAAATCTCACTGAACGTCACCGGCGGCTCGCCGCCCTGCTGGCGGAATTTCATGCCCTGTGGCACGCCCAGCCCTTTCGCGAAAACCGGCCGGCGTGGTGCCAGCGTTGGCCGGCCCTGACCGCCGACCTGCTGGCCCTCGACGACACGGTGGTCGAGGCGCTGCAAGCCGATGCCCCGGCGGCGCTGGCCTGGCTGACGCGGCATCTGCCTGCACTGGCGGAGTTTGCGCCGCTGGCCGAATTGCCGCCGCGCGCGGTGCCGCCAGCAGCGGCGCTGGACGACCGCTGGGCCTGGGAAATTCCTGGCCGCAAACGGGCGCAGATCGAAGCCTTCGCCGCCGCCGTTGTCGCCAGCGGCGGTCAGCCGGTGCTCGACTGGTGCGGCGGCAAGGGGCATCTTGGCCGCCTGCTGGCGCGGCAAGCGCCGGTGCATACCCTGGAAATCGACGCCGCGCTGTGCCAGGCCGGCGAGCAACTGGCGCGGCGGCTCGGCTCCGGTCAAACCTTTGTCAATGCCGATGCGCTGGCTGTCGACCTGCGCGCCTTCAGCGGTGGCCACGCGGTCGCCCTGCATGCCTGCGGCGGCTTGCACCGCCGTCTGATCCGCGATGGCGTTGCTGCCGGCATCGCCCGTTTCGACATCGCGCCGTGCTGCTACCACCTGCATCTGGATGGCGGCTATCGGCCATTGGCCGCCGCCTCGTCCCTGTCCTTGACGGCGGATGACGTGCGCCTGGCCGTTACCGAAACGGTTACCGCCGGCGCCCGCGAGCGCCGCCGCCGCGACCGGGCGTTGGCCTGGAAACTGGCTTTTGTGGATTGGCGGCAGGAAGTAAGCGGCGCGCCTTACCGTTCCTTCAAGCCGGTTCCCGAGGCTTGGCTGCGTGGCGATTTCGCCGGCTTCATGGCGGCCATGTGCCGCCGTGAGGGGTTGGCGATGCCGGCAGCCGGCGATCTGGCGCGTTGCGAGCAGTGGGGCGAGGCGCGCCGCTGCGAGGTGCAGCGCCTTTCCATCGTCCGCCAGGCTTTGCGCCGGGCGCTGGAAACCTGGCTCGTCGGCGATCTTGCCCTGTTCTTGCAGGAGCGCGGCTATGCGGTGGAACTCGGCGTTTTCTGCGAGCGGGTGCTGACGCCGCGCAATCTGCTCATCTCGGCGCGGCGTGGCTAGCCAGAAAGGCGCTTAATTCGTCCGGGTGGTCGATGACCAGATCGGCGTCCCAGTCAGCCGGCGGGCCGCCATCGCCGAGGTAGCCCCAGGTAACGGCCACCGTCAGGCAGCCGGCGGCTTTGCCGGCGATGATGTCGCGCCGGTCGTCGCCGACGTAGAGGGTGCGTTCCGGCGCTTGGCCGAGCAGGGCGCAGGCGTGCAGCAGTGGCAGCGGCGAGGGCTTGGCGGCGGCTGTGCTGTCGCCGCTGACGATACAGGGCGTGCGCGGCGACAGGCCAAGCTGGACGGCCAGCGGTTCGGTGAAGCGGCGGCGCTTGTTGGTGACCACGCCCCAGGCGAGGCGCAGCGCCTCGATACGGTCGAGCAGTTCGGGAATGCCGGCGAATAGCCGCGTTTCCACGCACAGCCGGGCGGCGTAGAGAGCGAGGAAACGTTGCCTTAGACGCTCGTAATCGGGATGTTCCGGGGCGATGCCGAAACCGGCGCGCAGCAGGCCAGGCGCGCCTTGCGAGGTATAGGGCCGCAGGCTGGCCAGCGGCTGCTCGGGATGCGCTTCCTCGCGCAACAGGGCATTGACGGCATGGCCGAGATCGGGCGCGGTATCGGCCAGCGTGCCATCGAGATCGAAGAGGACTGCTGCGGACATGCGCCGGGACGGCCGCGCGCTAAGCGGCGCGGCTGGCGTGCATGAGGTAATTGACGCTGCTGTCGCGGTTGAGCGAATAGCGCTGCTTGAAAAGGTCGTAGCTCATGCCAGTTAATTCCTGCGCTTCGAGTCCGGCCATCCTGGTCCAGCGCGCCAGTTCCGACGGTTTGATGAAGCGGGCATAGTCGTGGGTGCCGCGCGGCAAAAGGCGCAGGAGGTACTCGGCGCCGACCACGGCAAACAGATAAGCCTTGGCGTTGCGGTTCAGGGTCGAGAAAAAGACCTGGCCGCCCGGCTTGACCAGACGTGCGCAGGCGGCAACGATGCTGGCCGGGTCGGGGACGTGTTCGAGCATTTCCAGGCAGGTCACGACATCGAAGGCGGCTGGCATTTCGGCGGCCAGTTCCTCGGTGGAAATCTTGCGGTAATCGACTTCCAGGCCGCTTTCCAGAAGATGCAGACGGGCCACGCCCAGCGCTTTGTCACCGAGGTCGATGCCGGTGACGCAAGCGCCGCGGGCGGCCATGCCTTCGCTGAGCAGGCCGCCGCCGCAGCCGACGTCGAGCACGCATTTGCCGGCCAGACCGGCGATGCCGTCGATCCAGTCGATGCGCAGCGGGTTGATGTCGTGTAGCGGCTTGAATTCGCTGTGCGGATCCCACCAGCGATGGGCGAGTTCAGCGAATTTGTCCAGTTCGGCGGGGTCGGCGTTGCGCATGGGTGGAAGCGGGAAGTAAAGCTAAAAGGCCAAATGAAAAAAGCCCTGCCGGAGCAGGGCTTTCATTGTAACAACGGCTTCTTACTTCTTGGTGCCGATCAGTTCGATATCGACGCGGCGATCCGGTTGCAGGCACTCGATCAGAGCCTTGCTCCGGGTGTTGCCCTTGCAGTTGTCGCCGGTCACCGGCTGGGTCTTGCCCTTGCCTTCGGTGTAGACGCGGTTGGCTTCCATGCCCTTGCCGACCAGATAATCCTTGACCGCGGCGGCGCGGCGCTCGGACAGCTTCTGGTTGTAGGCGTCGCCGCCCAGACGGTCGGTGTGGCCGACGGCGAGGATGACTTCGAGATTGACGGCATCGGCCTTGGCAACGACCTCATCCAGCTTGGCCTTGGCTTCCGGACGCAGGACGGCCTTGTCGAAATCGAACAGGGCGTCGGCGGCGATGGTGATCTTCTCGCCGGTCGGCTTCGGGCCGGGAGCCGGGGCGGGAGCCGGGCCGGGAGTCGGAGCAGCGGCGACCTTCGGGGAGCAGGTTTCTGCCGGCAGCAGATCCTTGTCGCACTCGCAGCCGGCCTTGTCGGCGGCGGCGGCGGCGGGGGTCCAGTAGCCGGTGCGCCAGCACAGACCACTCGGGGTGGGGGCGCCACTCTGGTTGTGGCCGCTGCGGGCGACGACATCGCGGGAGTCGATGACGTAAACGCGTTCCTGGGCCACGGCGGTGATACCGACACCGGCCAGCAACGCAACAAGCAGGGACTTCTTGACAGTATTCATTGTTTTTCCTCGTTGAAGAATTGGCAAACGCTGGTTCGCGGCGAACAGTATCTAATAATATCAAGTATTCCGGCGAACTTCCAAATTATTCTGCCATAACGCAATGGTTGATTCCAAGTGGTTTTCTGCGCTTTCGAAAAGTTTTTTGTCATCGACGCAACACTTGCCGGCGACCCAGACGTGGCTGACCGATTCGCGTCCGGCGACATGCACCAGATGCGATAGCGGATCGAAGCAGGGACGGTTCTCCAGGCCGCCGAGATCGACGGCGCACAGGTCGGCGGCCTTGCCCGGCGTCAGCGAGCCGATTTCGCGGCCCAGCCCGAGGGCGGCGGCGCCGTTCAGGGTCGCCATGCGCAGCGCCTGCCGCGCCGGCAGGACGGCGGCATCGCCGCTGACGCCCTTGGCCAGCAGGGCGGCGAGCCGCATCTCGCCGAACAGGTCGAGGCGGTTGTTGCTGGCGGCGCCGTCGGTGCCGAGGCCGACATTGACGCCGCGCGCCAGCATCTTTGCCGCCGGGGCGAAGCCGCTGGCCAGTTTCATGTTTGAGGCCGGGCAGTGGGCGATGTGGCTGCCGGTGGCCGCCAGCAGGTCGATTTCCTCGTCGTCGAGGTGCACGCCGTGCACGCCGATGAAACCCGGGCCGAGCAGGCCGAGGCGATGTAGTCGGGCGAGCGGGGTAGAGCCGTCGCGCTGTCTGGCCTCGTCAACTTCCTGGCGGGTTTCGTGGATATGGCAGTGCACCGGCAGGCCCAGTTGTTCGGAGAGGATCAGGATGCGCTCGAAGCTGGCGTCGGAAACCGTGTAGGGGGCGTGCGGGGCCAGGCAGAAGCTGGTCAGCGGTCGGTCGCGCCAGCGTTCGCGCACGGCCAGGCCCTTGTCCAGATAGTCGTCGGCGTCGCTGGCCCAGGGTGTGGGAAATTCCAGCGCGATGAGGCCGAGCGCCGCGCGCATGCCGAATTCGCTGGCGGCGGTGGCGGTGGCCTCGGGGAAGAAGTACATGTCGTTGAAGCAGGTGATGCCGCCGCGCAGCATTTCGGCGCAGGCCAGGCGGCTGCCGTCGAGCACGAACTGGGCCGAGAGGTGGGCCGCTTCGGCCGGCCAGATGTGCTTTTGCAGCCAGTCCATCAGCGGCAGGTCGTCGGCCAGGCCGCGCATCAGGCTCATCGCCGCGTGGGTATGCAGATTGATGAGGCCAGGAATCAGGATGTGCCGGTCGAGCGCGACCCGCTGGCCGGGCTGGTAGCGGTCGCGCGCCTCGGCGGCGGGCAGGAGGGCGACGATACGGCCGTCGCGTACCGCCAGGGCGTGGTTTTCCAGCACGCAATCGGGGTCGACCGGGGCGATCCAGCGGGACTCGATCAGGAGGTCGATGGCTTCGGGAGTGTGTGTCATTGGAAACGCCGTCTGTCCGTGGGTTTGAGCATGTTAAAATAGCAAATTACGCTCGATTCAACCACGCCGCGCCCGCGGCGCCAAGATTGCCAGACATGGATCAATTCGCCAAAGAAACCCTGCCGATCAGCCTCGAAGACGAGATGCGGCGTTCCTATCTCGATTATGCGATGAGCGTCATCGTCGGCCGGGCGCTACCGGACGCGCGCGACGGCCTGAAGCCGGTGCACCGCCGCGTGCTGTACGCCATGCACGAGACGAACAATGTCTGGAATCGGCCCTTCGTCAAGTGCGCCCGCGTCGTCGGCGAGGTCATGGGTAAATACCACCCGCACGGCGATTCGGCCATTTACGACACGCTGGTGCGCATGGCGCAGCCGTTTTCGCTGCGCTACATGCTGGTCGACGGGCAGGGTAACTTCGGCTCCGTCGATGGCGACAATCCGGCGGCCATGCGTTACACCGAGTGCCGCCTGGATCGCATCGCCTCCGACCTGACCGCCGACATCGACAAGGAAACGGTCGATTTCGAGCCGAATTACGACGGCAAGGAACTCGAACCCTCGGTGCTGCCGACGCGCATTCCGAATCTCCTCATCAATGGTTCGGCCGGCATCGCGGTTGGCATGGCGACCAATATTCCGCCGCACAATCTCAACGAAGTCGTCGCCGGCTGCCTGGCGCTGCTGGAAAACCCGGCGCTCGCCATCGACGACTTGATCGCCCTGATTCCGGCGCCGGATTTCCCGACCGCCGGCCTCATCTACGGCGTGCAGGGCGTGCGCGAGGGCTACCGGACCGGCCGCGGCCGCGTCATCATGCGCGCCCGCACGCATTTCGAGGATATGGGCAAGGGCGACCGGCAGGCGCTGATCGTCGATGAAATTCCCTATCAGGTAAACAAGAAATCGCTGATCGAGAAAATCGCCGAACTGGTCAATGACAAAAAGATCGAGGGCATTTCCGACATCCGCGACGAGTCGGACAAATCCGGCATGCGCATCGTCATCGAACTGAAGCGCGGCGAGGTCGGCGAAGTCATCCTCAACAACCTGTACAAGCAGACGCAGTTGCAGGACAGCTTCGGTATGAACATGGTGGCGCTGGTCGATGGCCAGCCGCGCCTCCTCAATCTGAAGCAGGCGCTGGAATGCTTCCTCTCGCACCGGCGCGAAGTGGTGACCCGGCGCACGGTGTTCGAGTTGAAGAAGGCGCGCGAGCGCGGGCATGTGCTCGAAGGCTTGGCCGTCGCTCTTTCCAATGTTGACGAAATCATCGCCTTGATCAAGGCGGCGCCGACCCCGGCCGAGGCCAAGGCCGGCCTGATGGCGCGCGCCTGGCGCAGCCCGGTGGTCGAGCAGATGCTGCAACGCGCCGCCGCCGACGCCTCGCGGCCCGAGGGTCTGGCGCCGGAATTCGGCTTCTCGGCGCAGGGCTACCGCCTTTCCGATGCGCAGGCCCAGGCCATTCTGGAACTGCGCCTGCAACGCCTGACCGGCCTGGAGCAGGACAAGATCGTCGGCGAATACAAGGAAATCATGGACAAGATCGTCGACCTGCTCGACATCCTGGCCAAGCCGGAACGCATCACCGAAATCATCGTCGGCGAACTGAAGGCGGTGCGCGAGCAGTTCGGCGACGCGCGCCGCTCGGAAATCGTCCTGCACACGCAGGAACTCGGCATCGAGGATTTGATTACCCCGACCGACATGGTCGTCACCCTGTCGCACGGCGGCTACATCAAGGCCCAGCCGCTGGCCGACTACCGCGCCCAGAAGCGCGGCGGGCGCGGCAAGCAGGCGGCGGCGATCAAGGACGAGGATTTCATCGACCACCTGTTCGTCGCCAATACCCACGACTACATCCTGTGCTTCTCCAATCGCGGCCGCTGCTACTGGCTGAAGGTGTACGAAGCGCCGCAGGGCAGCCGCGCCAGCCGCGGCAAGCCGATCGTCAATCTCTTCCCGCTCGAAGAAGGCGAGAAGATCAATGCCGTGCTGCCGGTCAAGGAATTCGCCGACGACAAATACGTATTCATGGCCACCCGCGCCGGCACGGTGAAGAAAACGCCGCTTTCCGATTTCTCCAATCCGCGCAAGGCCGGCATCATCGCCGTCGATCTGGTCGATGACGACTACCTGATCGGCGTCGAGCTGACCACCGGCGAGAGCGACATCGTGCTGGTGTCGGATGGCGGCAAGGCGGTCTGGTTCGACGAGAAAGATGTTCGCCCCATGGGCCGTGGCGCGCGCGGCGTGCGCGGCATGAAATTGCAGCCGGGACAGACGGTGATTTCGCTCCTGGTCGCCGAATCCGACCAGCAGACGGTGCTGGTCGCCACCGAAAACGGTTTCGGCAAGCGCACCGTGCTTGCCGACTTCCGCCATTCCGGGCGCGGCACCCAGGGTGTCAAGGCCATCGCCGACTCCGAGCGCAATGGCGTGGTCATCGCCGCCAAGCTGGTCAATGATGAAGATGAAGTGATGCTCATCACCACCGGCGGCGTACTGATCCGCACCCGCGTTTCGGAAATTCGCGGCATGGGCCGCAACACCCAGGGCGTGACGCTGATCGCGCTCGATGACGGCGAAAAACTGGCCGGCCTGGAAAAAGTCGCCGAATCGGTGGCCGAGGCTGATACTGACGCCGATAGCGGCGCCGAAGCCACGCCCGACGACGCCGCGCCCGAAGCCGAGGCCAGCGGGGAAAACTGATGGCCCGCGCCTGGAATTTCAGCGCCGGCCCCGCCGCCCTGCCCGAGGAAGTGCTTCGCCAGGCGCAAGAGGAACTGCTTGACTGGCGCGGCGCTGGTTGCGGCGCGATGGAAATGAACCTGCACGGCAAGGAATTCCAGTCCATCATCGCCCAGGCCGAAGCCGACCTGCGCGATTTGCTCGGCATTCCCGAAACCTACAAGGTGCTCTTTCTGCAAGGCGGCGCGACGCAGCAATTCGCGCAAGTGCCGATGAACCTGCTGGCGGGCCGTTCCGCCGATTACATCGTGACCGGCGCTTGGTCGCAAAAAGCCTTCAGGGAAGCGCAGCGCGTGACGGGCGGTGCGGTGCGCTGTGCGGCAAGCGCCGAGGAGAGCGGCTTCACCCGCCTGCCGGTGGCCGAGGAAATCAGGCTCGATCCCTTCGCTGCCTACCTGCACGTGTGCACCAACGAAACCATTCACGGCGTCGAAATTTCCGCCGAGCGCATCGCCGACACCGGCGTGCCGCTGGTTGCCGACATGTCCTCGCACCTCCTGTCGCGCCCCGTGCCGGTCGAGAAATTCGGCCTGATTTACGCCAGCGCGCAGAAAAATATCGGCCTCGCCGGCCTCACCCTGGTCATCATCCGCCACGACCTGCTCGGCATGGCCCCGCTGACCATACCGACCCCGATGGATTACGCGCTACAGGCCGAAAATGCTTCGTTTGTGAACACGCCGCCGACCTTCGCCATCTACGTTGCCGGCCTGGTCTTCCAGTGGATCAAGCGCCAGGGCGGGCTGGCCGGCATGGAAGCCAGCAACATCGCCAAGGCGGACATGCTCTACGCCTGCATCGACGCTTCCGGCGGCTTTTACAGCAATGCCGTCGCCGCCGATTGCCGCTCGCGCATGAACGTGCCCTTCACGCTGGCCGATGCGCGGCTCGACGCCGCCTTCCTCGACCAAGCCAAGGCCGCCGGGCTGCTTGGGCTGAAAGGCCACAAATCGGTCGGCGGCATGCGCGCCTCGCTCTACAACGCCGTTACCCTTGAGGCGGTGCGCGTGCTGGTCGAATTCATGAACGATTTCGCCAAACGCAACGGCTAGGAACCGCAATGAGCGACGATCTGCAAAAAGCCCTGGCCGGCGTGCGCGCCGACATCGACCGTATCGACGGCGAACTCCTCAAGCTCCTCAACGAGCGCGCCCGCTGCGCCCAGAAGGTTGGCGAAATCAAGGCGGCGCACGGCGAAGCAGGACACATCTACCGCCCGGAACGCGAGGCGCAGGTGCTGCGCCGCCTGCAAGAAGCCAATCCCGGCCCGCTGCCGGGCGAAAACGTCACTTTCTTCTTCCGCGAAGTGATGTCGGCCTGCCTGTCGCTCGAACAGCCGCTGGCCATTGCCTTTCTCGGCCCCCTCGGCACTTTCTCGGAATCGGCGGCGACCAGGCATTTCGGCCATGCCGCCCGCTTGCAGCCGCAGGACACCATCGACGACGTTTTCCGCGAAGTCGAATCCGGCCACGCCCATTACGCCGTGGCGCCGGTCGAAAACTCGACCGAGGGCGCGGTCGGGCGCACCATGGACCTGCTGCTCGGCACCTCCTTGAAAATTTGCGGCGAAGTCGAGTTGCGCATCCACCAGAACCTGCTGTCGCGCGAAACCGGCCTCGCCACCGTCCACCGCGTCTATTCGCATGCCCAGTCGCTGGCTCAGTGCCACGAGTGGCTCAACCGCATGCTGCCCGACGCCCAGCGCATCTCCGTCGGCAGCAACGCCCAGGCCGCCCAGCTGGCTGCCAGCGAAGCCGGCGCGGCGGCCATTGCCGGCGAGGCGGCGGCGGTCCGCTACAGCCTGCCCAAGCTGGCCGAGAATATCGAGGACGAGCCGAACAACACCACCCGCTTCCTCGTCCTCGGCCGCCACGACGCCGGCCCCTCGGGGCGCGACAAAACCTCGCTCATCATGTCGGCCCCCAACCGCACCGGCGCCCTGCACGAACTGCTACTGCCCTTCTCGCAAACCGGCGTCTCCATGTCCCGCCTCGAATCCCGCCCAGCGCGCAACGCGCTATGGGAATACGTTTTTTATGTCGACATCGACGGCCACCGCGAGGACGCGGCGGTCAAACGCGCCCTCGACGAACTGGGGCGGCGGACGGCTTATTTGAAAATACTTGGGTCTTATCCGGTGGCGGTTTATTAGAGAACGTAGGATGGGTAGAGCGTAAGCGAAACCCATCAATCTTTCCGGGATGCCGATGGGTTTCGCTGCGCTCTACCCATCCTACCCACTGAGGAACAACCATGAATCTTCCCGAACAAGCACTTCCCTACATCCGCGCCATTTCCCCCTACCAGCCGGGCAAGCCGATTACCGAACTGGCGCGGGAAATGAATATTCCCGTCGAGCGCATCGTCAAGCTGGCTTCCAACGAAAATCCGCTGGGCATGAGTCCGCAGGCGCGGCGGGCGGTGGCGGCGGCGGTTGGCGGTGTCGAGCGTTATCCCGACCAGTTTGAACTGATCGCCAAACTGGCGGCGCGTTGCGGCGTTGATGCCGGGCAGGTGGTGTTGGGCAATGGTTCCAACGACGTGCTCGATCTGGCCGCCCGCGTTTTTCTCGCGCCGGGGCGCTCGGCGGTGTTCGCCCAGCATGCTTTTGCCGTTTATCCGCTGGCGACCTTGTCGGCGGGTGCCGAACTGATCAGCGTGCCGGCGAAAAATTACGGCCACGACCTCGCCGCCATGCGCGCCGCCATCCGGCCGGATACGCGCCTCGTCTGGATCGCCAACCCGAACAATCCGACCGGCAATTTCCTGCCCTACGCGGAAGTGCGCGCTTTTCTCGAAACCGTGCCGCCGGATGTGGCGGTGGTGCTCGACGAGGCTTACAACGAATACCTGCCGCCGGCGGATCGCGTCGATGTCGCCGGCTGGATCGCGGATTTTCCCAATCTCATCGTCTGCCGCACTTTCTCGAAAATCTACGGCCTGGCCGGTCTGCGCGTCGGCTATGCGCTGGCTTCCGGCGCGGTCGCCGACCTGATGAATCGCGTGCGCCAGCCCTTTAATGTCAATAATCTGGCGCTGGCGGCGGCGATGGCGGCGCTGGACGACGATGAATTCCTCGCCGCCAGCTATGAGCTGAACCGGCGCGGCATGGCGCAGATCGTCGCCGGCCTGCGCGGGCTGGGGCTGGAAGTTATCGAGCCGCACGGCAATTTCGTCACCTTCAAGGTCGGCGACGGCGCGGCGGTCAATCACAAACTGCTGCGTCAGGGCGTCATCGTCCGCCCGATCGGCGGCTATGGCCTGCCCGAGTGGTTGCGCGTGACCATTGGCACGGAAGCGGAAAACGCCTGCTTCCTCGCTGCGCTGGCAAAGGCGCTGTAAGCATGAGCGCCGGCCTGCCCGAGTTCGGCAAGATCGTCATTTTCGGCACCGGCCTGATCGGCGGTTCCTTCGCGCTGGCCCTGAAAGAAGCGGGGGCGGTCGAGGAGGTCGTCGGTTTCGGGCGCACGCCGGCCACCCTGCGCGTCGCCCAGCAACTGGGCATCATCGACCGGGCCGGCATCAACCCGGCGCACGAAATCGCCGATGCCGACATCGTGCTGGTGGCGACGCCGGTGGCGCAGATGGCGGAAATTTTCGCCCGCATCGCGCCCTATCTTGGGCCGAACACCCTGGTCACCGACGGCGGCTCGACCAAGGGCGACGTGGTGGCTGCGGCACGCGCCGCCTTCAAGGGCCATATCGGCAAATTCGTGCCGGCGCACCCCATCGCCGGGGCCGAGCACAGCGGCCCGGCGGCGGCGCGCTGGGATCTCTACCAGGGCAAGAAGGTGGTGGTCACGCCGCTGGCGGAGAACAACGACGAGCGGCTCGACCGCATCAAGCGCGCCTGGGCGCGCTGCGGCGCAGATATTTACGAATTGACGCCGGAACAGCACGACCGCGTTTTCGCCGCCGTCAGCCACCTGCCGCACCTCTTGTCCTACGCCCTGGTGCACGATCTGGCGGTGCGCGAGGACGCCGATTTGTTCTTCACCTTCGCCGCCTCGGGCTTCCGCGATTTCACCCGCATCGCCGGCAGTCACCCGGAAATGTGGCGCGACATCTGCCTCGCCAACCGCGATGCGCTGCTCGGCGAACTGGACAGCTATCGCGCCCAGCTCGACACGCTGCGCACGGCCCTGGCCGCCGCCGACGGCGAACGGCTGGAAGACATTTTCGGCATCGCCCGCCAGGCGCGGCGGGATTGGGCCGGCGGGTAATCGGAGCGGGTTTTGGGTTAAGCGGGGTACTTCCCTCTTTATCGTGCCAGGGCAATCGCTTGAAAGACTACGTTTGTCTCACCTGTCATTCCCGCGCAGGCGGGAATCCAGCAAGCGCGGGGAGGGGGACACTGGATTCCCGCCTGCGCGGGAATGACGGACGATAGCCATGCGCCGACGGATTGCCCTGCTCATCGGCCTGGCCTTGGCATTGCCTCTACTGGCTGATCCGCCCGACATCCTGCTCGCCAACGTCTATCGCGGCGATGTCGATGTCGCGCAATACCTGGTTAGCGAAAAGCTCGATGGCGTGCGGGTGGTTTGGGATGGCCGCGACTTGCGCTTTCGCAGCGGCCGGATGAGCGCGAATTCCGGCTGGGCAGCGGCTTCACCGATGCCCAGCGGCGCGATCCGCCGCCCGTCGGCAGCACGATCACCTATCGCTACCGCGACCTGACAGCCGGCGGATTGCCGCGTTTCGCCAGTTTTTTGCGTATTCGTGAGGAATGATTGCCAGAGGTGGTAAAATGATAAATTTTCTCAAGGCAGAGAGCGGGCATGATCCTCGTTACCGGCGGCGCCGGCTTTATCGGCAGCAACTTTGTACTGGACTGGCTGGCTGCGGGCGATGAGGCGGTCGTCAATCTCGACGCGCTGACTTACGCTGGCAATCTGGAAAATCTCGCCAGCCTGCGCGGCGATGCGCGTCATATTTTCGTGCATGGCGATATCGGTGATGGCGAACTGATTGAGCGTTTGCTGCGCCAGTACCAGCCGCGGGCCATCGTCAATTTTGCCGCCGAATCGCATGTCGACCGCAGCATCCACGGCCCCGAGGATTTCATCCAGACCAACATCGTCGGCACTTTCCGCCTGCTCGAAGCGGTGCGCGCTTATTGGGGCGGGCTGGGCGCGGGCGAAAAGGCCGCTTTTCGCTTCCTGCACGTTTCCACCGACGAGGTGTACGGCTCGCTCGCCAAGGACGATCCGGCTTTCAGCGAAAACCACCGCTACGAGCCGAACAGCCCCTACTCGGCGAGCAAGGCGGCGAGCGACCATCTGGCGCGCGCCTACCATCACACCTACGGCCTGCCGGTGCTGACCACCAATTGCTCGAACAATTACGGTCCCTACCATTTCCCGGAAAAGCTGATTCCGCTCATCATCCACAACGCGCTGGCCGGCAAGCCGCTGCCCATCTACGGCGACGGCCAGCAAATCCGCGACTGGCTGTACGTCGCCGACCACTGCGCCGCCATCCGCCGGGTGCTGGCCGCCGGCCAGCCGGGCGAGACGTACAACATCGGCGGCTGGAACGAGAAGCCGAATCTGGAAGTCGTGCATACCCTGTGCGCCATGCTCGACGAACTCAGCCCGCGCGCCGACGGCCGCTCCTACCGCGAGCAGATCGTCTTCGTCACCGACCGCCCCGGCCACGACCGCCGCTACGCCATCGACGCCGGCAAAATCGAGCGCGAGCTGGGCTGGAAACCCGCCGAAACCTTTGAAAGCGGCATCCGCAAAACGGTGCGCTGGTACCTCGACCACCCGGATTGGGTCGCCAACGTCACCAGCGGCGCTTACCGCGAGTGGGTGGGCAAACAGTACGATAACTTTGTCCCCTCGCCCCGCTTGCGGGGAGAGGGTTAGGGTGAGGGGTAGCGGCGTAGGCTGGGATGGAACGAAGTGGAATCCCAGCATCGTGGCCGGTCAATTGCTGGGATTGCGCTGCGCTACATCCCAGCCTACGGCCTGATTCAAGTCAACCCTTGGCAAACCCACTGATTGCAATTTCATGAATTTTATCGGCCTCAAACCATGACCTCACGCAAAGGCATCATCCTCGCCGGCGGTTCCGGCACCCGGCTTTACCCGGTGACGCTGGCCGTTTCCAAGCAACTGCTGCCGATCCACGATAAGCCGATGATCTACTACCCGCTGAGCACGCTGATGCTGGCCGGACTCCGCGACATCCTCATCATCTCGACGCCGCAGGACACGCCGCGTTTTGCCCAACTGCTCGGCGACGGCGGCCAGTGGGGCATTAATCTGCGCTACGCGGTGCAAGAAAGCCCGGACGGGCTGGCCCAGGCTTTCATCATCGGCGCCGATTTCGTCGGTCAGGGCGACAGCGCTCTGGTGCTCGGCGACAACATTTTCTACGGCCACGAATTCGCCCACGATCTGGCGCTTGCCAACGGGCGGCAGGCCGGCGCCACCGTTTTCGCTTACCACGTGCAAGATCCCGAGCGTTACGGCGTCGTTGAATTCGATGCCGCCGGGCAGGCTATCAGCCTCGAAGAAAAACCGCCACGGCCGAAATCCAATTACGCCGTCACCGGCCTCTATTTCTACGACAGCCAGGTTGTCGACATTGCCCGTAAGCTCAAGCCATCGGCCCGCGGCGAACTGGAAATTACCGACGTCAACCGCATCTACCTCGAACGCGGCCAACTCAACGTGCAGGTCATGGGGCGCGGCCACGCCTGGCTCGACACCGGCACCCACGAAAGCCTGCTCGACGCCGGCCAGTTCATCGCCACCATCGAAAAACGTCAGGGCCTGAAAATCGCCTGCCCGGAAGAAATCGCCTACCGCAAGGGCTGGATCGACGCCGCGCAACTCGAATGCCTGGCCCAGCCGATGCGGAAAAATCCCTACGGCCAGTATTTGCTCGACATGCTCCAGGAACGGGTGTTCTGATGCGAGTGACGCCTACCGCCATCCCCGACGTGCTGCTCATCGAACCCAAGGTTTTTGGCGACGAGCGCGGCTTTTTCTTCGAGAGCTTCAACCAGCGGGCCTTCAACGAGGCTGTTGGCCGCGAGGTCGTTTTCGTGCAGGACAATCACTCCAAAAGCGCGAAAAACGTCCTGCGCGGACTGCACTATCAACTGCCGCCCAAGGCGCAAGGCAAGCTGGTGCGGGTCATCCAGGGGGCAGTGTTCGACGTGGCCGTCGACATCCGCCGGGATTCGCCGACTTTCGGGCGCTGGGTCGGCGAGCTGCTTTCCGCCGAAAACAAAAAACATTTCTGGATTCCGCCAGGCTTCGCGCACGGCTTTTTGACGTTGAGCGACACCGCAGAATTCCTATACAAAACAACCGACTACTACGCGCCGGAACTGGAGCGCTGCATCCGCTGGGACGATCCGACGCTGGCTATAGCCTGGCCCGGTATGAATCCGGTATTATCCGCCAAGGATGGCGCGGGCGAAAATCTTGGCTCATCGGGTGTGTGAGAACAATACAAAGGGGTGAAATGAAACTGCAAGACGTCAAGCTTGCCGTCATCGGGCTGGGTTATGTGGGGCTGCCGCTGGCCGTCGAATTTGGGCGCCAGCGGTCCGTCGTCGGCTTCGACATCAACCCGCGCCGTGTCGATGAACTGAAAGCGGGCAATGACTTCACTCTGGAAACGACGCCGGAAGAACTGGCGGCGGCGAAGCAACTGCGCTGCACCACCAAGCTCGACGACCTGCGCGCCTGCAATTGCTACATCGTCACCGTGCCTACACCCATCGACGAATACAAGCGCCCCGACCTCACGCCCTTGATCAAGGCCAGCGAAACCGTCGGCAAGGTGCTCAAAAAGGGCGACATCGTTATCTACGAATCCACCGTCTACCCTGGCTGCACGGAAGAAGATTGCGTGCCGGTGCTGGAAAAACATTCCGGCCTCAAATTTAACCGGGATTTTTATTGCGGCTACAGCCCCGAGCGCATCAATCCCGGCGACAAGGAACACCGCGTCACCACCATCAAAAAAGTCACCTCCGGCTCCACGCCGGAAATCGCCGATCTGGTCGATGCGCTCTACAACCAGATCATCACCGTCGGCACCCACAAGGCCGAAAGCATCAAGGTGGCCGAGGCCGCCAAGGTGATCGAAAACACCCAGCGCGACCTCAACATTGCGCTTATCAACGAACTGGCGCTCATCTTCAACAAAATGGGCATCGACACCGAAGCCGTGCTCAAGGCCGCCGGCAGCAAATGGAATTTCCTGCCCTTCCGCCCGGGTTTGGTGGGCGGGCACTGCATCGGCGTCGACCCGTACTACCTCACGCACAAGGCGCAAGCCATCGGCTACCACCCCGAAATCATCCTCGCCGGGCGGCGCCTGAACGACAGCATGGGCGCCTACGTGGTCGCGCAACTGGTCAAAGCCATGACCAAAAAACGCCTCCATGTCGAAGGCGCCAAAGTGCTGGTCATGGGCCTCACCTTCAAGGAAAACTGCCCCGACCTGCGCAACACCCGCGTCGTCGATATTGTCCGGGAACTCAAGGACTACAACTGCCAGGTGGATGTTTATGATCCTTGGGTGAGCACCGAAGAAGCGCAGCACGAATACGGCATCACGCCAATCGCCAAGCCGCACGACGGCGCCTACGACGCCATCGTCCTTGCCGTGGCGCACAGGCAGTTCAAGGAAATGGGCGCGGCGGGCATCCGGGCATTGGGCAAGGCTGGCGCGGTATTGTATGACCTCAAGTACGTGCTGGCTGGCGGTGAGTCGGATTTGAGGTTGTAAGCATGGCTACTGATGTCGAGTGCCGTTTATGAGCGCTATAGCCAAACTGTCTGCCGTCAGATCACTTCTGTTTTAATAATAAGTCCGGAAACCTATGTCAACCACATTGCCCCCTTTAAACCCGAAGGTTCCATGATCATTCGCAAAGCGGCGCGTGTAGTGGGTAAATCACTATTTTTTCGCAATGCAACGGTTGCGGATGCGGAATTCATCCTGTCGTTGCGTACTGACCGTGAGAAATCACGATACCTCAGCTTCGTGAGTGGCAAGTTGGCCGACCAGCAAGCATGGATGGAGTGCTATGCCAAGGCAGAAGATCAAGCCTATTTCATTATTATGAATCAGGACGATCCTATCGGCACCATACGTCTATACGATCCGCAGGGAGACAGTTTTTGCTGGGGCTCTTGGATACTCAAGAATGGCCGTCCGAGTCATGCAGCAATGGAATCAGTGCTGATGCTTTATGCCTACGCGACGGATCACTTGGGATTCACAGCGGCTCATTTCGACGTACGTAAGGGGAACGAACGGGTTTGGCAGTTTCATGAGCGGTTTGGTGCCAAGAGGGTATCCGAAACGGAAATAGATTATTTCTACGAATTGGATAATGATGCGATACTGACCTCTCGCAAGCGGTATAGTTGCTTTTTGGAAGGCAGCGTCCGCGTGGAGTTCTTATGAGCATTAGTAACTGCAAGATCATTGGCCTCCCCATAATCCACGATTGCCGTGGAAATCTCTCTTTCATAGAAGGCGGGCAACATATTCCTTTCGATATACAGCGCGTCTATTATCTGTACGATGTGCCGGGTGGCGCAGAGCGCGGTGGGCACGCGCATAAAGCACTTCATCAGTTCATCATTGCAATGTCGGGGAGTTTTGATGTGGTTTTAGATGATGGATGTGTGAAGAAACGGTTTCATCTTAACAGATCTTACAACGGGCTGTATGTTTGTCCAATGATATGGCGTGAACTTGACAATTTTTCTTCAGGGTCTGTATGTCTGGTACTCGCATCAAATAAATATGACGAAGCAGATTATTTTCGTGACTACACTAAATTCATGGATGCACAGTTGAAAAATGAAAGAATTTTTTCGAGCCCATGTTCCGCGTGATTCTTTTTTGTATTGGCTATTGGTCAGTATATATAGGAACCCTTGTCTGTTTGTGATTGCCTTTTTTAGAAGCATAAATGCCACTAGAAAATTAACAGGCAGACTCTTTCCTGTCAAAGTTTGTTTGGGTGCCGGTCAGCGATTAAATATTTTTCGAAGTAGTAAAGCGAGGGTGCAGATTTTTGGAATGTTGAAAGTCAATCCCTATATTGGATATAATGCTGAAAGTTCGATTCATCTTAGAGATGAGTCTAGCTTTGTTGTTTACGGTAATTTTGAAATTGGCCCAGGTGTTCATATATTTCTCAACAGAAATGCAGTCCTTAGAATAAAGGGGCAGGTTGCATCAACTGCCAGTGGTATTACATGTGATAGTAGAATTATGGTTGAGAACTCTATAGAGATTGGATCAGACTGCATAATTGCATGGGATGTTTCTATCACTGACTCTGACTGGCATGAGATAATTGATGTACCACGAAACTCTCCTGTAGTTATTGGCGACAATGTTTGGATTTCACACGGAGTATCTATCATTAAAGGGGCAAATATTCCTTCGGGTTGCATAGTTGGTGCGAAATCCTTAGTCGGAAGAGGTGAGTTCTTAAATAACGCATTGATAGCAGGTGTTCCGGCAAGGGTTAAGAAAGTGGGTGTTGAATGGACTCGATAAATACCTTGTTCAGATAAGCAAACTGCAAAATTAGATATTTGACCACGAGCTTAAGAATGCACATACCGTTCCTTGATTTGCGTGCCGCCTATTTAGAACTTGAATCAGAAATTGGCAAAGCAATTTCGAAAATACTTGATAGCGGTCATTACGTACTTGGCCCAGAAGTAGAGCAATTTGAATCGGAATGGGCTGCATATTGTGAAGCCAAGTATTCGGTTGGTTTGGCGAACGGCCTAGATGCTCTGCACTTGGCGTTACTAGCGCTTGAGGTCGGCCCCGAGGATGAGGTAATTGTACCAAGCAATACCTACATTGCTACGTGGCTTGCAGTAAGTCAGTGTGGCGCGAGGCCAGTTCCGGTTGAGCCTGACGAACGAACCTGCAATATTGATGCATCTAGAATTGAAGCTGCCATTACACCGAGAACAAAAGTAATCCTGCCTGTACATCTCTATGGGCAACCCGCGGATATGGATCCAATCCTGGCAATTGCGCGAAAGCACAAGCTGCGCGTATTGGAAGATGCTGCGCAAGCGCATGGTGCACGCTACAAAGGCCGACGCATTGGATCACATGGAGACGTGGTAGCCTGGAGCTTTTACCCTGGTAAAAACCTGGGGGCACTCGGAGATGGGGGAGCAATTACAACCAACGATATTGATATTGCGGATCGAATCAGCGTACTTCGCAATTACGGTTCACGCATAAAATATGTCAATGAAATAAAGGGATGCAACAGCCGGCTTGATCCTTTGCAGGCTGCCATCCTGCGTGTCAAGCTGGTGTATCTGGACGAGTGGAACGCCAGGCGCAGTGCATTGGCCCAGCGCTACCAGCAGGGTTTGTCAAGCTGCGGGTTGGCACTTCCCCATGTCCCCGAATGGGCAGGGCCGGTGTGGCACCTGTATGTGGTACAGCACATGAAGCGTGATGCTCTACAGAAGGCTTTTACCGATGCTGACGTGGGTACTTTGATCCACTATCCTATTCCGCCACACCGGCAGCAGGCTTACGCCCATTTAAATGGGTGTGAAGATTTTCCGGTCGCATCCAGGCTGGCAGACAAAGTGCTGAGTTTGCCCATGGGACCGCACCTTTGTTTTGAAGATCAGGAACGGGTTATCGCCATCCTGACTGCTATCTGTTCATGACATCTCACCGCCAGATCTTTCGCTCAAATGCCATTATTGGAGGTGCTTCGGTAGCCACAGTCGTCATCGGCATCGTCAAGGTGAAAGTTCTGGCAATGTTGTTGGGGCCGGCCGGTGTCGGCCTGATGGGGTTTTACCAGAATATCGTTGGGCTGGCCTCAAGGCTGGCCGGATGCGGGTTGGATAGCAGTGGGGTGAGACAGTTAGCGGTTTCCACTGGCAAAGATGAGACCCTGACTATTGTGCGCCGCGCTCTCTGGCTGGGCAATCTGACCCTTGGTCTTTTGGGCATGGTGTTTCTGTGGTTGTTACGCGAACCAGTTGCGAAGTGGGTTTTTGGTGACATCACCCATGTTGCCAGTATCGGCTGGCTGGGGGCAGGGGTACTTTTAACTCTGATTGCCAGCTCGCAGACCGCGTTACTACAGGGCTTGCGTCGCATTGGTGATCTGGCGCGTGTCAATATTGTCAGTGCCTTCCTGGGCGCTGCCGTGGGTATATTGCTGGTGTATTGGATTGGTGAAGCCGGCGTAGTCTGGTTCGTACTGGTCGCACCGGCTGCTACTAGTTTAGTTGCTGCACTGTATGCAGCCCGTCTGCCACGGGCAAAGGTTCCTGGAGACTGGTCTGCAATCCGCCAGCAGGGGCGGGCTATGCTCAAGCTTGGTATTCCAGTGATGTTGGCAGGTGTGTTCACTTTGCTGGTTCAGCTTGCCGTGCGCACGTTGATTTTGCGCGAACTCGGTTCGGATGCCAGCGGCTACTTTCAGGCCGCATGGTTTGTCTCGCTGAGTTATATCGGGTTTGTGCTTGGCGGGATCAGCACCGATTACTTCCCTCGTCTCACCGCTATCATCGACGACCATGTGCAGGTAAGAAATTTGGTCAACGCGCAGACTGAAATGGCCTTGTTGCTGGCTGGCCCCATCATTCTCGGCATGATCGCATTTGCCCCTTGGGCCATTCATTTATTATATGCCGAAAATTTTGTGCCAGCGGCTGATGTCCTGCGCTGGCAAATGCTGGGAGATATTTTCAAGGTGACTACTTGGCCAGTAGCTTTCATATTTCTTGCGCAGGGACGTGGGGGGCTGTACATTGCCGTAGAGTTTACATGGAATACGATCTATTTTTTGGTAATGATTTTCGGGGTTCAGAAATTGGGCTTAGCCATGGCTGGCGTGAGTTACTGGATTGCCTATCTGGTTTTATACGGAATTGTGCTATTAGTTTCGTCAAGAATAATTTGTTATAAACCGACGCAGCGCAATGTGGTAATTATGTTGGCTTTGTGGTTTTCTGGTTTGATAATAATTTTCATTGCGGAGAAGTCGCCTAGCATTGGTTATGTCACAGGGTTTGCGATAACATTAATATTTTGTATATATAGTCTGCGCAGGCTGGAAAAATTATTGAATTTGCAAAACTGGTTGAGAAGAAAATTTCAAAATATTTCTTCTGTAAAGAAGTAAAATAATTTGATCAGATTTAGAATTGATAGTCCAATTGACCGTAAAAACAGGGTAGAAACCTCATGAGTTTAAGTGTTCTCATCCTTTCTTTTAACCACGCGCCGTATATCCGCGATGCCATCGCAAGCGTGATTCATCAGCTTTCGTATGTAGATGATATTGAACTGCTGATCCTTGACGATGGCTCTACTGATGGCACACAAGATATTCTGCGTACCTTGTCTGTTCCGCAGGGGGTCACATTGAGACTGTTTCTTGAGGAACATCGTGGTGTCTATGCCATAACAAAAAACCTTAATTTTTTGATAAAGCAATCCACGAAAGAGTACATCGCCTTCTTGAGCTCAGATGATTTTTTTTCAGAAGACGCATTCAACGCACAAATTGATTATCTCAATGCGACGCCTGATTGCCAGTTCGTCTATGGCAACGGCGTAAACTTTTCTAATGATCAGTTGCTTAATCGACTGCATATTGGCCGATTGAGAGAGTCGCTTGAACATGGTGATCCTCTGGAGATAGACAAGATCATTACTTCGACAGTTCCTCAGCTTTACATCCAGGCTCTTTTGGTGCGCCGATCATTCTTTGACGGATTTGCACCTTTCGATGAATCATTAATCGCTGATGACTGGGCCTTTAATATTCGAATTTTCCGCCGCTTGGCAGAGCGCTGTCAGTGTTTCTTTTTCATTGACACGATCGTATTTCATCGGCGCGTGCTGGACACCAGCGCGTCACGTGACCTTAAGGCTCACTACCACCGCGTACTTCAGGTGGCTCGCAAATATGTGCCGGCTGACTCTTCAGTCTTCTACAGCAGATTCTACGTTAGGTGCGTCAGGGTTTTTGTCAAAAACCGGATGTTTAAACGTGCAACGTCTATGCTGGTACGACTGATCGCGCTTAAGCTTGGATTCCACCGTCACAGTGTTGGTCTCGAACAAATAATTTGATCAATCATGCGCAGGCGCGATATCTTGAACAAATGTGCAAATAAAATACACAGTCCGCTATTCATGGCCAAAACCGTGTTGCAGAAGTTGGCTTCCTGAGCGTGTTCATCAGATTATACTGAGCTGGCATTCGATCAACTCATCAATCAGGTCAATATTCAAAAGCCGAAATCAAAATATCGCTGTGTGGTTTTTGTGATAAGGCGTATTAGGATTGGCTATTTTTAGAGAATGCAAAAGTATATTGCGCGGTGTGTTGCTGGTTCTCGGCGGGATAGGCCGCCCGGAGACCGGCTGATGCGGCTTACGGATGTGGGCTGGAATCTGGGCGGCTTGGCCTTGCCCTTGTGTGTAGCTGTGCTCACGGTTCCGTCCTTGCTTGCCACTCTGGGGCAAGAACGCTTCGGTCTGCTGGCATTGGCCTGGGGGCTTATCGGCTACGCCAGCGTCTTCGATCTCGGCTTGGGGCGTGCGCTCACGCAGATGGTAGCTCGCTTGCGGGGCAGGAAGGAATTGTCGGCCATTCCCGAGGTGCTGGTTACGGCAGGTCGCATCACGCTGGTGACAGGGCTCATTTGTGGTGTGCTCATCGTATTTCTTTCGCTGATGGGTGCTCATGACTGGATTCGTGTCGAAAATACACCCACGAATGAAATCTCGATAGCTATGCTCATGCTTGCGGTGGCCTTGCCTGCTCAATCCATGAGCATGACCTACCGAGGCATGAATGAAGCGTTTTTGAACTTCAGAGGCATCAATTTATTGCGGGCTGGTTTGGGTATCGTAAACTTTGCCGGCCCCTATGTTGTGTGCCTGTTCACTGCTCGGTTGCCGTGGATAGTGGCTCCCTTGGTGCTTAGCCGCCTGTTGTCCTTGTTTATCTACCGGCGGCTTGCATTGGGCTGCTTGCAAAAGGAACTCGAAACGCGAGCGAATGCGAGCTACTCCAAGGCGGTTGCCCGCAAGCTCTTTTCCTTTGGGGGCTGGCTCACGGTGAGCAACATCATCAGTCCTGTTCTGCTCCAGGCTGATCGTTTTATAATCGCCTCCACTCTCTCCGCTGCTGCGGTTTCCGTGTACGTCCTTCCCTACGAGGTCGTGGTTCAGAGCCTGATCCTGGTTGGCGCGGTGTCCTCGGTCATGTTTCCGGGATTGAGCAAAATCATGCAGGAGGCGCCAGATCAATGGCGTGCCTACTTCAACAAATGGCTATGGCGAGTCATGGGTCTCATGTTGTTGGTCTGCGGCGTCATGGCTGCCCTGTTGCCTGTGGTGTTGCCGCTATGGATTGGGGAGCATCTGGATCCTAGGTCTATTTCGGTGGGGCAGGTGCTCTGTTTGGGCGTTTTCGCGAATGCGATTGGTTCCATGTTTTTTGCCCTGCTGCATGCGCAGGGGCGTGCCGACTTGACAGCCAAATTGCACATGGTTGAGCTTCCGTTGTTTCTCGCTGTGTTGTTTTTTCTTATTTCGCAAATGGGTGTCGTGGGGGCGGCATGGGCCTGGGTTGCAAGGATGGGTTTTGATGCGGCTGCATTAGTGTGGCTTGCAAGAAGGTCGCGCCATGCCTGAACTTCTTCTTGGCGTTTGTTTGCTCGGTCTTTTGGTTGCACAAAAGAAGCATTTGGGGCTCGCCAACCCCTTTACGATCTATTTTTCTGCCTGGTCGTTGATTATTGGTCTTTTTTGCCTTCTCCAATCCACGTTTGAAGAGCCTTCAAGCGAATTCATTCTCATTATCTTGTTGGCAAAGCTTATTGTTTTTCTGTTGTTGGTGATTGTAAAGCCGGTCAAATTTCAAGCGGCTAATTACGGCCAGTCTACTGTAGTGCGGATACGTCCAAAATTGTTGGCGTGGGCACAGTTACTGACTTTAGTGCTCATCCCATTCGCGCTTCAACGTGTTGGGGAGTTGTCAGGGGGGGCAGATATTTTAACCAGAGAAGGTTACACTGCGCTGCGTGCTTCTATGACTTGGGATGGCCAATCGTTGGGGCTATTTCAATACATTTCTATACTGTCTTTCGTGGTGAGTGCTCTGAGTTTATATCTCTGGTATTATGGCGCTCTGAGTATTGTGCGAGCTGCGTTTTCGGTTGGTGTTGCTTTGTTCTATGTCTATATTGGAACAGGAAGAACAACTATCCTTCTTCTGGCAGTCAGTGTTGTGATTCCATTAGTTATTGTTGGCGCTATCCGAGTGCGTGGGTTGGTAGTCGCTTTTGCGTCACTGATGCTTCTGTTTTCATTTGTTGCGCTGATGACTGGGAAAGGTGTTTATGTTGACGTAACATTGATGGAGAATATCGAATCCTATACTCAAAATCTGCGCTCGTATACGGTGGCACCCCTGCTGGCGCTAAACGAATTCATGAAAACTGAACCGCCGATCGAGTTTGGGGTAAGCACTTTTCGCGTCATCTTTGCAATGCTATCCTTTCTGGGATTCTCGGATATCGCGCCGGTTGCATTGATTAATGATTATGTTTATGTGCCGGATGCAACGAATGTGTATACAGTTTACAAGGACTATTTTTTGGATTTTTCGTATTTTGGAATAATAATACCGCCTTTGTTCTTAATTGGGCATTGGTGGCTATACAGGCGCGCCTTGCATAAAGGTGGTCGATGGCTTTTTGTTTATGCATCGACAACATTTCCATTGATTATGCAATTTTTCCAGGATCAGTATTTTTCTTTGGCATCGCTCTGGATTCAAATCATATTGTGGTACATAATATTTATTAAACCGCGGGCTTCGAATGTCGTGGAGCAATGCCGTGTACGTTGATGTGATCATAGTTAACTGGAATTCCGGGGCGCAATTGTCTGCCGCCGTGCTCAGTATCGTCGAACACGGGTGTTCTGTGTCGAAGGTTGTGGTTGTGGATAACAGTTCTTCTGATGATTCGATTGCAATTTTGGAATCGGTGCGTGACAAATGTCCTTTTCAATTGATTGTCCTGAAAAATGACAAAAATCGTGGTTTCGGTGCTGCCTGTAATCAGGGAGCGCTGGAGTGCGATAGTCCATACATTCTCTTTCTTAATCCCGATGCCAGATTGAAGCATGGTACGCTACAAACTTCCATGGAGTTCATGGAAAAAATTGAAAATTCTCACATTGGCATCTGTGGGGTGCAACTCATAGAGGAATCCGGTCGTGTGGCGCGCAGTTGCTCGCGGTTTCCATCCGTGAAAGGGTTTTTTGCTTATACCCTTGGGTTTGATCGGTTATTCCCAAGAATGGGTATTTTGATGACTGAATGGGATCACTTGAACACCCAAGAAGTGGATCAGATTATAGGAGCCTGCTTTCTTGTTCGTCGGAGCGTTTTTGAGACACTGCATGGCTTTGACGAGCGTTTTTTTGTTTATTTCGAAGAAGTGGATTTTTCGTATCGTGCCCACCTTCTTGGTTGGCGCAGCATGTATCTGGCTGATGTTCAGGCTTTTCACGCGGGTGGAGGTACATCGAGGCAAATCAAGGCCCGCCGCTTGTTCTATGCGTTGCGTAGCCGCCTGCTCTACGTGCACAAGCATTTTTCTCGGCCAGCAGCAGTGGCTGTTTTACTGATGACACTGATTTTGGAACCGCTGTCACGGTCAGCCTTCGCCTTGGCGCGGTGCTCTTGGTTGAATTTGCGAGAAACTTGGGTTGCATATGGCCTTCTTTGGCGATGGTTGCCTCAATGGGTTTTCAAAGGTGTAACACAGTGATGCGGCAGGTCGATCTTCTCGCATTGCAGAAGTACGGCCCTCTCGGAGCCTCTTCGCGGATGCGCCTGTTGCAATACCTGCCTTGGCTCGAACAGGCGGGCGTGAGAGCCACGGTGCAACCCTTGCTGTCGAACGAACAACTGCAAGCCCGTTATAGGCAAGGTGGCTATGGTGCGGGCGGATTGGTTCGTGCTTATGTTCGGCGTTTGCTCGCGATGCGCGAGCGCCGTCGCTTCGATGTTGTCTGGATCGAGAAAGAGGCTTTGCCCTGGATGCCGTTGTGGCTGGAACGTGGCATGTTGTCTGGCGTTCCCTATGTATTGGACTACGACGATGCCGTTTTTCACAACTACGACCTCCATCGCTCCCCCTTCGTGCGACGTATATACGGGAAGCGGCTCGACGGGTTGATGGCTGGCGCCGCCCTGGTTCTCGGCGGTAACGGCTATCTGGCTCAGCGAGCGAGGGATGCCGGCGCCGCATGGGTCGAGGTGCTGCCGACGGTGATTGATCTGGAGCGTTACCCACAGCCATTCGATGCTTCGGAGCAGAGGCGGATGGTTGCTTCTCCGGAAACCGCACGGCAGGAGGAACTTCGCATTGTATGGATAGGTTCGCCTGCTACGGCACACTATCTGCAGTTGCTTCGCGAACCTTTGCAAAAACTCGCGGCGCGGTACACCTTCACTTTGCGTGTAATCGGAGGTGCCTCTGTGGATCTGCCTGGCGTGCGGGTCGAAGTGCTCCCATGGAGCGAAGCGACCGAGGTGGCTGCCATTAGTGCCTGTGATGTGGGCATCATGCCACTGCTCGATTCGCCGTGGGAGCGTGGCAAGTGTGGCTACAAACTTGTGCAATACATGGCCTGTGGATTGCCGTGCGTTGCCAGTGCGGTTGGCGCTAACAAGGAGGTTCTCGGCCAAGGAGAAGCCGGCATGTTGGTTAATGATGCCCAAGGCTGGTTATCCGCGCTGGAAGCTTTGGTGACGAATCCTGCGCTACGGCACCAATTAGGGCGTGCTGGCAGGGTGCGTGTGGAGTCGATTTATTGTCTCCAAAAAACTGCTCCGCTGATGGCTGATCTGCTATGCAAAGCGGCAATTTCTTGAAGCCGTCGCTTTCGTGGTTATCTCGTTGCATCACTCGGTTTTAGAAAGACACGATATATGTGCGGCTTGGCCGGTTTCCTGACATCAAGCAATAACTTGCCAAGCGCCGAAGCACATGATCTTCTGCGCCGCATGGCCGATGTCATTGTCCATCGTGGGCCGGACGGCGATGGTTATTGGGCGGATGCGGAAGCGGGCATTGGTTTGGCGCATCGGCGACTGGCTGTCCTGGAGTTGAGTGCCGCCGGAGCGCAGCCGATGGAATCTGTCAGCGGGCGTTATGTGATCGCTTTCAATGGCGAGATATACAACCATATGCGCCTGCGCGATGCCTTGCAGCGCGAGAGCCGGGTAGTGGCAAGCTGGCGCGGCCATTCGGATACCGAAACGCTGCTGGTTGGGTTTGATACCTGGGGCATTGAGGATACGTTGCGGCGAGCCATCGGCATGTTCGCCATGGCGGTTTGGGATCGTGAACAACGCACGCTCACCTTGGCACGTGATCGTCTGGGCGAGAAACCACTCTATTACGGCTGGCAGGGACATGGCGCTCAGGCCGTGTTTCTGTTTGGCTCGGAATTGTCGGCGCTGCGCCGCCATCCGGCTTTTGCCGCCGAAATCAACCGCGATGCGCTGGCGCTGTACATGCGGCATAACTGCATCGGCGGGGAGCATTCCATTTATTCCGGTATTCGCAAATTGCTGCCGGGGCAGTTGTTGACGCTTTCCACAGCCAGGCCGGAGCCGGTGATAGAAACTTGGTGGTCTGGCGCGGCGGTTGCCGAGCATGGTGTGGCTAATCCATTCAACGGTTCGCCCGATGAAGCGGTGGATGTGCTGGCGGAATTGCTGCGTGATGCCGTCGGCCAGCAGATGATAGCCGATGTGCCACTGGGCGCTTTTTTGTCGGGGGGCATCGATTCTTCCTCTGTGGTCGCGCTGATGCAGGCGCAATCCAGTAGGCCGGTCAAAACCTTCAGCATTGGCTTTCATGAAGATGGCTACAACGAGGCCGAACACGCCAAGGCCGTGGCGCGGCATCTGGGTACGGATCACACCGAGCTATACGTGACGCCGGAGCAGGCGATGGCGGTCATTCCCCGGTTGCCGACGCTGTATTGCGAACCTTTTGCCGATTCGTCGCAGATACCGACTTTTCTGGTCAGCCAGTTGGCGCGCCAGCATGTGACGGTGTCGCTTTCGGGCGATGCGGGCGATGAATTGTTTTGCGGCTATACGCGCTACCAGATGACGGCCGGATGGTGGAGGCAGATTTCATTGCTACCGCAGCCTTTGCGCCGGATGGCGGCGGGGGTGATAAGGTCGATTTCGCCTTACGCTTGGGACAAGTTGGGCGGCGCGCTTGCCTTGGCGCGTTTAGGTGACAAATTGCACAAAGGGGCGGCCTTGTTGAATTGCCGCTCGGTGGCCGAGTTGTATCAGGGCTTTGTTTCGCACTGGCCCGATCCTGCCGATGTGGTGCTGCAAGCCACCGAACCCGCCAGCGTGTTGGCCGGCGCGGTGCCGAGCTTGCCCGGGCTGGGCGGTGTGGAGCGCATGATGGCGCTGGATATGCTGAGTTATCTGCCGGATGACATTCTGGTTAAGGTAGATCGCGCCGCCATGGGAGTGAGCCTGGAAACGCGGGTGCCGTTTCTCGATCATCGGGTAGTGGAATTCGCTTGGTCGCTGCCGCTGGATTACAAGCTGCGCGGCGGGGTGACAAAGTGGCCGCTGCGACAGATTCTTTACCGCCATGTGCCGTGCGAATTGATTGAGCGCCCAAAAATGGGATTTGGTATCCCGATCGATACTTGGCTTCGCGGATCATTACGGGATTGGGCAGAAGATTTGCTGGATGAATCGCGCATTCGTGCAGAAGGATTTTTCAATCCTGAGCCGATTCGGCGCAAGTGGGCGGAGCATTTGTCGGGGCGGCGCAATTGGCAATATCACCTGTGGGATGTGCTGATGTTTCAGGCATGGCTGGAGCATCAGCGTGACTAGTGTTCGTATTGATTCGGTCGCGGTTGGCGGCACGCACACAGTCGGCCGTATGGCGGGAAGGTTTCTTTTGGTCGCGGGTTTGGCGGAATCCTTGTTGAATTTTCGTGGCCAGTTGATTTCTTCTTTGCAATCCCATGGGCTGCAAGTCCATGTGGCCGCGCCGGCACTGGAGGCGGGGCATCCGGTGCGCGAGGATCTGGAGGCCAAGGGTGTCGTGGTTCACAGTATCCCGTTGCATCGTTCGGCCACCAATCCTCTTGCTGATTTGCGAACCTTTTGGGCCCTGTGGCGGCTGATGTGTCGGATCAGACCAAATTGGATGTTGGGGTACACCATTAAACCGGTTATCTACGGTTCTCTGGCGGCATGGTTGGCCGGGGTGCCCTCCCGCTTCGCCTTGATCACTGGGTTGGGCTATGCCTTCCAGGATAATGGGCGGCGGAATCGCCTTCTGTCGCTGGTTCAGAGGCTGTATGCGCTGGCTTTGGCCCGGGTGCAGAAGGTGTTCTTCCAGAATCCCGATGATGAGGCTTTGTTTCGCCAACGCGACCTGCTGCGTCAGGGGGTGGCATCGGTCGTGGTGAACGGATCGGGGGTCGACATATCTCGGTTCGCTGTTACTCCTTTGCCCAATCAACCGAGTTTTTTGTTGATTGCCAGGTTGCTTGGAGACAAAGGCGTGCGTGAATATGCCGAGGCTGCACGCTGCGTTCGGTCGAAGCATCCTGGCGTCAGGTTCGCGTTGGCGGGGTGGATCGACGAGAACCCGGACGCCATCGCGAAGCATGAATTGGAGGCTTGGGTATTGGAAGGAACCCTGCAATATCTGGGCCGCCTATCGGATGTTCGCGGTGCTATCGCGGAGAATGCGGTGTATGTTCTGCCATCTTACAGGGAGGGCACGCCGCGAACCGTGCTGGAGGCCATGGCGATGGGAAGAGCCATTATCACGACCGATGCGCCAGGTTGCCGCGAAACGGTGGTGGATGGCGGCAATGGTTTTCTGGTGCCGGTGAAGTCGGTTGATGCCCTGGAACAAGCGATGCTGAAGTTCATCGAAAAACCAGAACTCGCCGCACGGATGGGAGTGCAGTCGCGCCGGATCGCGGAGGAAAAATACGACGTGCACAAGGTCAATGCAGTCATGCTACGGGAAATGGGTATAACATGAAGCGTGCATCTGATCTGCTGTTGGCTTTCACAGCATTGTTGTTTCTGGCTTTGCCACTGTTCGTCCTGATTTGTCTGGTTCGTTGCAGGCTTGGCAGTCCGGTCTTTTTTTGTCAGATGCGCCCAGGCCTGCGGGGTGAGCCGTTCAACATGGTCAAGTTTCGCACCATGACCGATGAGCGCGACCTTGATGGCATTCTGCTCCCAGATGCCAAGCGCCTGACGTCGTTTGGCCGTTTTTTGCGCGCGACAAGTCTTGACGAGTTGCCGGAGCTCTGGAATGTGTTGAAGGGCGATATGAGCCTCGTCGGCCCGCGTCCATTGCTGATGGAGTATCTGCCGCTTTATACGCCGGAACAGGCGCGGCGGCATGAGGTGCGGCCCGGCATCACCGGCTGGGCGCAGGTCAATGGCCGTAATGCGCTGAGTTGGGAGGAGAAGTTCGCACTGGATGTCTGGTATGTCGACAACCGCTCGCTTTGGCTTGATATCAGGATTCTCTGGCTCACGATCAAGAAAGTGCTGGCCCGCGACGGTATTAGTGCGGCGGGGGAGGCGACCATGCCGAAGTTCACTGGGAGCAATGTCCAATGAAGCAGCTTGCGCTATTGGGTGCCGGTGGTCACGGTAAGGTGATTGCGGATGCGGCGCCGCTTGCCGGATAACGATGCCGTTTTTGTATTTTCCACCAAAGGATAAGTAATGAGTGCGCCCTTGTATGCCGTGTATGGCGTGAGTGGGTATGGTCGCGAGGTGATGCCATTGGCTCGTGCTCAATTGCAGGTCGATGGCATATCTGCCGAGCGGCTGGTTTTTGTGGACGACCATCCTGAGAACCGGGTCATCAATGGACAGAGGGTTTTGCGCTATGCGGAATTCCTCGGAACACAGGCTAGCGCTCATTATGCGGTACTGGCAATCGCCAATAGTGTAGTCCGTGAAAAACTGGCTATTCGTTGCGCGACAGACTGTGTGAGGCCATGGGGTGTTGCCGCAACCAATGTGGTGACCATGGACGAAGTCACCATCGGTGAAGGGATGGTACTAAGTCCGTTTGTGACATTGACATCCAATATCCGTATCGGGTGTCAGTTTCATGCGAATATTTACAGCTATGTGGCCCATGATTGTGTCATTGGCGACTTTGTGACTTTCGCTCCGGGAGCGAAATGTAATGGCAATGTCGTCATTGAAGATCACGCTTATATCGGAACTGGCGCGGTTATCAAGCAGGGTAAATCCGGGCAGCCGTTGGTTATCGGTCGCGGAGCGGTGGTTGGAATGGGCGCAGTTGTAACGCGAGACGTCCCGCCGGGTATTACTGTGGTGGGCAATCCTGCCAAGCCAATGATGAAAGGGTAATGTATGTTGAATACACCATTTTCCCCTTGGCCCAGTTTTACGACCAAAGAAGCTGCCGCTGTCCAGAAAGTCCTGCTTTCCAACAAGGTCAACTACTGGACCGGTCAGGAAGCACGTACTTTTGAAAAAGAATTTGCCGCATGGGTGGGCGCGAAGTATGCCGTCGCGCTCGCCAACGGCACGGTGGCGCTCGATGTGGCGCTCAAGGCGTTGAACATCGGTCCCGGCGATGAAGTCGTCGTGACGCCACGCACTTTCATCGCCAGTGTTTCGTGTGTGGTCAATGCGGGGGCGATCCCTGTTTTCGCCGATGTCGAGGAAGACAGTGGAAATTTGTCAGCGGCGACAATTGTCCGCGTGCTGACGCCGCGCACCAAGGCTGTTATCTGTGTGCATCTGGCCGGTTGGCCGTGCGATATGGATGGCATCATGGCGCTTGCCGAGGCGCATAATTTCAAGGTGATCGAGGACTGCGCCCAAGCACATGGCGCGCGCTACAAGGGCCGCAGCGTCGGCTCAATCGGTCACGTTGGCGCATGGAGTTTCTGTCAGGACAAGATCATGACGACCGGTGGCGAGGGCGGCATGGTGACGACCGATGACGAGGCGCTCTGGCGTGCGATGTGGGCTTACAAGGATCACGGAAAGAGTTTTGAGGCGGTGTATGAGCGGCCTCATTCACCGGGATTTCGTTGGCTGCATGAGGGCTTCGGTACGAATTGGCGGATGCTTGAAATGCAGGCGGTGATTGGCAGGATCCAATTACGCCGCATGGCCGAATGGTCGGAAAAAAGAAGGCGCAATGCCATGCTGCTGGAGCAGGCATTACGCCCTTATGCGGGAAAAGAAGGCGTGCTACGCCTGCCTTTCTTCCCTTCCGAGACATGCGTTCATGCCAATTATAGATTCTATATTTATGTTCGCCCGGAAAATCTTTCGCAGGGTTGGAGCCGTGATCGCATCATTCAGGCTATCAATGATCAAGGAGTTCCCTGTTATCAAGGAAGCTGTTCCGAGGTTTATCTGGAAAAAGCCTTTGACAACACGAATTGGCGACCAGGAAATAGACTGCCCGTGGCAAACCAGCTTGGCGAGACATCATTGATGTTTTTGGTGCATCCAACTTTGACGATGAATGAAATTGAAAAGACTTGCAGCGTTACTGTCGGCATTCTTGAAAAAGCAATGTCGGCCTAGCCGGTAGTCATCTAACCTTGGTGTCATGGAAAATCCTGGGCGATACAAGTCTTAGTGCTTTGCCGCTGTATGAGGTATTGGCGTGTTAAAAAAATTCCTTGAACTGCCCCGGCGGCAAAAGCAGCTTGTTTCGGTGGCGATTGATCTGGTGTTGCTTCTGACCGCCTATTGGTCGGCCTTGGTGTTGCGTTTTGAAACCTTTACGCCGCCCGATTTCAGGCTGTATATCTGGCAGATGGTCGCGGCGCCCTTGCTGGCGATTCCGATATTTATCCGACTCGGACTGTATCGCGCGGTCATCCGTTTTATGGAAGACCGCGCGGTATTCGCGGTCGTCGGCGGCGTCACGCTGTCGGTCGTGCTGCTGGCGGCGCTGATCGCCCTGACGAATACAACGGGTTTGTCGCGCGGCGTGCTGGTTATTTACTGGCTGTTGGCCATTGTTTATATCGGTGCGACCCGTTTTCTCGCACGCAGTTATTTTTTGCGCGCCGAGCGTAACCAGGATTCGCGCCAGCGGGTCGTCATCTATGGCGCTGGCCGGGCTGGCACGCAATTGGTTTATGCCTTGCGCGCGGGCCGGGAATATTTGCCGGTGGCGCTCGTCGATGACAATCCCGCGCTGCGGAACAGCGAGGTGGCGGGCTTGCGGGTGCATGCGCCGGATAATCTGGCGGCGGTGCTGGCGGCCAGGCAGGCCGACGAGGTGTTACTGGCGATTCCTTCGGCGAGCCGGTCGCGGCGGGTGGAGATCATCGACCGTCTGGAAGGATTGCATTGCAAGGTCAGGCTGGTTCCCGGCATGGCCGATGTGGTTGGCGGCCATGTCACGGCCGATGCCATCCGCGAGGTGCAGATCGAGGATTTGCTGGGGCGGGAATCCGTTGCGCCGGATGCCGCGCTTCTCGGGCGCTGCGTGACGGGAAAGGCGGTATTGGTTTCCGGGGCGGGCGGCTCGATCGGCTCGGAATTGTGCCGCCAGATCGTGCAACTGCGGCCATCGCGCCTGGTTTTGATGGAACTCTCCGAATTCGCCCTGTATTCCATCGAGCAGGAATTGGCCGCGCTGTGCCGGCGCGATGATTTGGGCGTCGAACTCGTGCCCTTGCTGGGTTCGGTGATTCACCGGAACCGCAATGAAATGGTGATGAAGAGCTTCGGTGTGCAGACGGTGTATCACGCGGCGGCGTACAAACATGTGCCGCTGGTCGAGCATAGCCCGATCGAAGGGCTGTACAACAACGCGGTCGGCACGCGGCGCATGGCGGAAGCCGCGTTGGCGACCGGCGTGGAAACCTTTGTGCTGATTTCCACCGACAAGGCGGTGCGGCCAACCAATGTCATGGGGGCGAGTAAGCGCCTGGCCGAACTGGTGTTGCAGGCGCTGGCGCGTCAGGGCGGCGGCACGCGCTTTTGCATGGTGCGTTTCGGCAATGTGCTCGACTCCTCCGGCTCGGTCGTCCCCTTGTTCCGCAGGCAAATCGCGGCGGGCGGGCCGATCACCCTGACGCATCCCGACATCACGCGCTTTTTCATGACCATTCCCGAGGCCGCGCAACTGGTCATCCAGGCTGGTTCGATGGGGCAGGGCGGCGAGGTTTATGTGCTGGACATGGGCAAGCCGGTCAGGATCATCGACCTGGCGCGGCGCATGGTGCATTTGAGCGGCCTGGAATTGCGCGATGAAACGCATCCGGAAGGCGATATCGCCATTGAAGTCGTTGGCCTGCGGCCCGGCGAAAAACTGCACGAGGAATTGCTGATCGGCGACAATGTGGAAGGCACCTCGCACCCCTTGATCATGCGGGCTTATGAACATGAAGTGCCGTGGGAGGTGTTGACCGAAAAGCTGGCGCTTTTGGAAAAAGCGGCGCAGTCTTTCGATTATGAGCAGGCGCTGACCTTGCTGGCCTCGCTGGTAAAAGAATACGCCCCCGCGCGCCACGGCGAGGCTGAGTTGCTCTGGCGGGCGATGGTGAAACCGAGTACTGGCACGGTATCCGTGCCTTGAAATCCAGGGAATCAATGAAATGAGCGAAAACGAGTCGATGCAGGACGACGAAATCAGTTTGTTCGATCTGTGGGAGAAGCTGCGCGCTGGCTGGAAGACGCTTGCCGGCGGCGTGGCCTTGGGGCTTGCTGGCGCTTTGGCCGGGATTGCGCTGATGACGCCGAAATACGAGGCGCTGGCGGTCATTCAGGTTGGTCAAGTTGGTCAAGTTGGTCAAGTTGGTCAAGTTGGTCAGAGCATGGTTAGTGCTCAGTCCGTCGAGCCGCCGGCGCAGGGCGTCGAGCGGATGAAGGCGCCGGCCTTCCAGCGGCGGGTGGCCGAGGTTCTGGCACACTCCGCGCCGGGAACGCAGAGCGCTTTTTCGTCGCAGTTGGTTAAAGCGACTACGGGACAGGCTGTGCCGCTGATCGAGTTGCGTACTCAGGGGAATAGCCCGGAAGTCGCCGGGCGTACAGCCGAAGCCGTGGTGGCCGAATTGGCTAAGGTGCATGACGAGTTGGCGCAACCGGCCCTGTTGCGCTTGCGCGCCGATCTGGCGATCAGCCGCGAGAAGCTGGCGAGCGCCGAGCGCGACTTGGCTACGCTGAGCAAGCTGGTGGCGGCCGCGGAGGTCAAGGACGAGCGTTTTACCCAACTGGCGCTGATGACCTCGCTGCGCATCAACAAGGAGGCCGAGACCTTTGCCCAACGCCAGATGATCATGGCGCTCGAAACGGCCCTGGAAGCGCCCGCGACGCAGCCGGCGCGGACCATCGAGGGGATTTTCGTGCCCGAAAAGCCCGTGTCGCCCAAGAAGGCGCTTCTGCTCGCCCTTGGTTTCATCGGCGGCCTGCTTGCCGGCACATTTTGGGTATTCGTGAGCGACGCATGGCGGCGCGCGGCGCGGGAGCGCGGCTGACGGAGTTGGGGCGGCCAGCGGTTTGTTTCGGGTTTTGCTAAAATCTGAAGAGACTGGTGCCGCAAAGGAGGGTGTATGGATACTGCCGCTTTGGATCCCATCGTTTCCGAGTTTGAAACAGCCGGGCAAGAGGCTGAACATACGGCTTGGATACGCGCCGAGTTGACGAGGCGTCAGAATGATCCGCGCCCGCCCGTGCCGCATGATGAAGTTGTGCGCCGGATGGAGGAGCGCTTGGCGCGCTGGCCGCAACGCAGGGTTGCTTGATGCTGCCTGTTTTCTGGACGGAAGCCGCAAACGAGGATTTGGCGATCATCACCGACTATGTGGCCGAGCATGACCCGGCTGCGGCCTTGCGGCTTTGGCATCGGCTGAAAAATTCCGCTGTCGGCCTGTCCGAACACCCCTATCTGTTCAAGGAAAGCGAGCGAATGCCCGGTTATCGGGAAATCGTCGCGCATCCCAATTACCTCATGTTTTATCGCGTGCTGGCGGATCGTGTTCAGATCGAGATGGTCGCGCACACAAGGCGCTTGTATCCGCTGCGAAAAATCTGAAGGAAGAGTGACTTTCGGGAAGCAGGCCAAGTAGACTGCGGGCCTTTGATATCCCCCGCACCGATCATGGAATTCCTCGACCTTCCGCAATTTCTTTCCGCCGCCGGCAGCGTTCGCCTGCCGGGCTCGAAAAGCATTTCCAACCGCGTCTTGCTGTTGGCCGCCTTGGCCGAGGGCGAGACGGAGGTGCGCGATTTGCTGGCTTCCGATGACACCGAGCGCATGCTGGAGGCGCTTAAGGCGCTGGGCATCGGCGTTCGCCCCGCCCTCTCTCCCGGCCTCTCTCCCGCAAGCGGGAGAGAGGAGGGAAATACCTCCCCTCCCTTGCTTCGCAGGGGAGGGGGCGGGGGTGGGGGTGGGGTGAATGGCGAGCATTGGCGGATCGGCGGTTGCGCCGGGCGGATTCCGGCGCGTCGGGCGGAATTGTTTCTCGGCAATGCCGGCACCGCTTTTCGCCCCTTGACGGCGGCGCTGGCGCTGGCCGGCGGCGATTATGTGCTGAAGGGCGTGGCGCGCATGCACGAGCGGCCGATCGGCGATCTGGTCGATGGCCTGCGCCAGTTGGGCACTGAGATTGAGTATCTCGGCAACGAGGGTTACCCGCCGTTGCGCCTGAAGTCGGGGCGTATTCGTCTGGATGGGCCGCTGCGGGTGCGCGGCGATGTTTCCAGCCAGTTCCTGACCGGCCTCTTGATGGCGTTGCCATTGACCGGCGCGGCGGCCACTGTCGAGGTGGTCGGCGAACTGATTTCCAAGCCCTATATCGAGATCACCCTGGCGATCATGGCCCGCTTCGGCGTCGCGGTCGAGCGCGAGGGCTGGCGGCGCTTCACGGTGCCGGCTGGCAGCCGCTACCGTTCGCCGGGCGTTGTCCATGTCGAGGGCGATGCCTCGTCGGCCTCCTATTTTCTCGCGCTGGGCGCTATCGGCGGCGGGCCGGTGCGGGTCGAGGGCGTCGGCGGCGATTCGATCCAGGGCGACGTGAAATTCGCCGAGGCGCTGGCGCAAATGGGGGCGGTCATCGAAACGGGGCCGAACTGGATGGCGGCGCGCGCGCCGACGGGCGGCCTGACGGCGGTGGATCTTGATTGCAACCACATTCCCGACGCGGCGATGACGCTGGCGACCACGGCCTTGTTCGCCAAGGGTACGACCACGCTGCGTAATATCGCCAGTTGGCGGGTCAAGGAAACCGACCGCATCGCGGCGATGGCGGCCGAGTTGCGCAAGCTGGGCGCGACGGTGGAGGCGGGCGACGACTTCATTCGCATCACGCCCAACGCCCTGCGTCCGGCGGCCATCGACACCTATGACGATCACCGCATGGCGATGTGTTTTTCCCTGGCGGCCTTCGGCACGCCGCTGCGCATCAATGATCCGGGCTGCGTGGCCAAGACCTTTCCCGATTATTTTGCCCGTTTCGCGGCGGTGGCGAAGGCGGCGCCGGTGATCGCCATCGACGGCCCGTCGGCCTCCGGCAAGGGCACCGTTGCCGCCCGCGTGGCGGCGGCCTTGGGCTATGCCTATCTCGATTCCGGCGCGCTCTACCGCCTGACCGCGCTGGCGGCCCGGCAAGCCGGCGTCGCCTGGGACGACGAGCCGGCGGTGGCGGCGATTGCCGCTAGTCTCGATGTGCGCTTTAGCGGCAACGATGTTTTTTTGCGCGGCGCGCCGGTTGGCGATGCCATCCGCGCCGAGGATATTTCCGCTGGCGCTTCGCGCGTCGCCGCCCTGCCGGCCGTGCGCGCCGCTCTGCTCTTTCGCCTGCGTGCCTTCAATACGGCGCCGGGGCTGGTCGGCGACGGGCGCGATCTGGGGTCGGTCGTCTTTCCCCAAGCGGCGCTCAAGGTGTTCTTGACCGCGACGGCCGAGGCGCGCGCCGAACGTCGTTATAAGCAGTTGATCGAAAAAGGATTCTCTGCTAATCTCCCGGGCCTTCTGCTTGATCTGCAAACGCGCGATGCCCGCGATTCCGGGCGCAGCGTGGCGCCGCTCAGGCAGGAGGCGGATGCCAAACTGCTCGATACCACGGCCTTGACCATTGCAGAAGCGGTCGATCAGGTGTTGCAGTGGAGCAGGGAGGCAGCGCAGTAAGGTTTCGCCGTCCGTCCGGACGGCGGCGTGTTCAACTCCAACCCGCCGCGGGTTTGCTGATTCGCGGCAAGAAAGTCCCTCCATCAATGGAATCTTTTGCTCAACTTTTTGAAGAATCCCTGGCCCGCCAGGAGATGCGTCAAGGCGAAGTCATCACCGCCGAAGTCACCGCCATCGACCACAATTTCGTCGTCGTCAATGCCGGCCTCAAGTCGGAATCCTATGTTCCGCTCGAAGAATTTCTGAACGATCAGGGCGAGCTCGAAGTCAATGTCGGCGATTTCGTCCAGGTCGCCATCGAGATGCTGGAAGACGGCTACGGCGCCACGCGCCTCTCGCGCGACCGGGCCAAGCGTATCGCCGCCTGGAACTTCCTGGAAGAAGCCCTGAACAACAACACCCTGGTCAGCGGCACCATCACCGGCAAGGTCAAGGGCGGCCTGACCGTCATGTCCAACGGCGTGCGCGCCTTCCTGCCGGGCTCCCTGGTCGATATGCGTCCGGTCAAGGACACCTCGCCGTATGAAGGCAAGACCATGGAGTTCAAGGTCATCAAGCTCGACCGCAAGCGCAACAATGTCGTCATGTCCCGCCGCGCCGTGCTCGAAGCTACCGCCGACAAGGATCGCGAAAAGCTGCTGGAAAACCTCAAGGAAGGCACCGTCGTCAAGGGCATCGTCAAGAACATCACCGATTACGGCGCTTTCGTGGATCTGGGCGGTATCGACGGCCTCTTGCACATCACCGACCTGGCCTGGCGCCGCGTCCGCCATCCGAGCGAAGTGCTCAATGTCGGCGACGAGGTGAGCGCCAAGATTCTCAAGTTTGATACCGAGAAGAACCGCGTTTCGCTCGGCATGAAGCAGCTCGGCGACGATCCGTGGGTCGGCATCGCCCGCCGCTATCCGGCCGGCACCCGCCTGTTCGGCAAGGTCACCAACCTCACCGACTACGGTTCCTTCGTCGAAATCGAGCAGGGCATCGAAGGTCTGGTGCACGTCTCCGAAATGGACTGGACCAACAAGAACGTCCATCCGTCCAAGGTCGTTTCCCTCGGCGACGAGGTCGAGGTCATGATCCTCGAAATCGACGAAGAGCGCCGCCGCATCTCGCTCGGCATGAAGCAGTGCCTGCCCAACCCGTGGGACGATTTCGCCATGAACCACAAGAAGGGCGACAAGGTGCGCGGCGCCATCAAGTCGATCACCGACTTCGGCATCTTCATCGGCCTGCCCGGCGGCATCGACGGTCTGGTGCATCTCTCCGACCTGTCCTGGAGCGCCTCCGGCGAGGAAGCCATCCGCAACTTCAAGAAGGGCGATGAGGTCGAGGCCGTCGTGCTCGGCATCGACGTCGAGAAGGAGCGCATTTCGCTCGGCATCAAGCAGATGGAAGGCGACCCCTACACCAACTTCATCGCCACCCACGAGAAGAACAGCATCGTGCGCGCCACCGTCAAGTCGGTCGACGCCCGCGGCGCCGTGCTCACCCTGGATGGCGAGAACGAAGGCTACCTGCGCGCTTCCGAGTTCTCCCGCGAGCGCATCGAGGATTTGTCGCAGCATCTCAAGGTGGGTGACGAGGTCGAGGCCATGATCATCAACGTCGATCGCAAGACGCGCAGCATCAGCCTGTCGATCAAGGCCAAGGACAACGCCGAGCAGCACGAGGCCATGCAGAAGCTGTCGGCCGAATCGGCCGCCGCCGCTTCCGGCACGACCAACCTGGGCGCCTTGCTCAAGGCCAAACTCGACCAGCAGGGCTGATAAGGCAAAGCATGACCAAGTCTGAGCTGATTGCCCGGCTGGCGGAGCGGTTTCCGCAGTTGGTGGCGAAGGATGCCGATTTCGCGGTCAAGATGATTCTCGATGCGATGTCCGACACGCTGGTGCGTGGGGATCGCATCGAAATCCGCGGCTTCGGCAGCTTCGCCCTCAACTACCGGCCGCCGCGCATCGGCCGTAACCCCAAGTCGGGGGAAAAGGTCAGCGTCCCGGCCAAGTGGGTTCCCCACTTCAAGGCAGGCAAGGAGTTGCGCGAGCGGGTCGACAGTTCACTCTGACGCCTGACCGGCGCATGTGGTAGATTCAGTAGGGGCGAATAATTATTCGCCCCTACTTTTGTTTTTCATGTGAACGCCATGACAGTACTGACCTGGGTCATACGCCTCGTCATCTTCTTCTTTCTCGTCGTTTTCGCCGTCCAGAACACCGTTCCGGTAAGGCTCAGCCTGCTGCTCTACCAAGTCGAGGCGGCGCCGCTGGTCATCGTGCTGCTGGCCTTTTTCGCCGCTGGCGTGGTGATCGGCGCGCTGTCGCTGGTCGGCGCGCTGTACCGCCAGCGGCGCGAGATTTCCCGCCTGCGCAAGCAAGTCGACAAGCTGCCGCAGGAATCGCCGCCGGTCCTATGAGCGATTTTTTCGAATACTGGCAACTGCTGCTGATCCCGGTCTTTTTCGGCCTCGGCTGGGGCGCGGCGCGGGTTGACATCCGGCAGGTGGTGCGCGAATCGCGGGCGCTGCCGCGGTCCTATTTTCAGGGTCTGAATTTCCTGCTCAACGAGCAGCCGGACAAGGCCATCGATTCCTTTCTCGAAGTCGCCAAGGTCGATTCGCAGACCGTCGAACTGCATTTCGCCCTCGGTAACCTGTTCCGCCGCCGCGGCGAAACCGAGCGGGCGATCCGCATGCACCAGAACCTGATCGACCGGCCCGATCTCGACGACGGCGTGCGCCTGCATGCCCTGGCCGAACTCGGCCAGGACTTCCTCAAGGCCGGCCTGCTCGACCGCGCCGAGGAAATTTTCGACAAATTGATCGGCACCGCCTTCGAGGAAGAAGCCAAGCGCAATCTGCTGGAAATCTATCAGGTCGAGAAAGAGTGGCAGAAGGCGGTGGATTTGGCGCGCGAATTGCCGGATGTCGCCTCGCAGCAGGAAATTGCCGAGTTCTATTGCGAACTGGCGGCCGGCGAGATCATGCGCTCCAAGCCGGATTCGGCCCGGACTTATCTCGAAGCGGCGATGCGGCAAAATCGCAAGTGCGTGCGCGCCAGCCTGCTGCAAGGCGATCTCTTGTTGCAGGAAGGCAAGCCGCAGGCGGCCATCGACGCCTGGCAGCGCATCGAGCAGCAGGATCCGGCCTATCTGGCGCTGGTCGCCCAGCGCCTGCTCGACACCTATCGCAAGCTGGATCGCCGCGACGAAGGCATCGCGCTGCTCGGCGGCTATCTCGAACGCTATCCCTCGCTCGATCTGCTCGATGTCGTCTATCAACTGGTGCTTGAGGACGAGGGCAACGAAGGCGCCTATCGCCTGGTGCGCGCCGAGTTGCAGCGCAATCCGACCCTCCTCGGGCTGGAAAAGCTGATGAACGCGCGCCTGCCGCTGGCCACGCCGGAACTTCGCCCGGATATCGAATTGGCCAAGAGCATCATCCAGGGCTACACCAAGCGGCTGTCGCGCTATCGGTGCGATAATTGCGGCTTCAAGGCCCGCCAGTTCTACTGGCGTTGCCCCGCCTGCGGCGGTTGGGAAACCTACCCGCCGCGGCGCAACGAAGAATTCGATCAAACCCTGTAGGAAATTCCCATGAAAGTTACCGTTGTCGGCAGCGGCTACGTCGGTCTGGTCAGCGGCGCTTGCTTGGCCGAAGTGGGCAACGACGTCCTCTGCCTGGATGTCGATGTGGAGAAAATCCGCATTCTTGAGGAAGGCGATATTCCCATCCACGAACCCGGCCTTCTGGACATGGTGCGGCGCAATGTCGATGCCGGTCGCCTCTGTTTCACCACCGACATCGAGCGGGCGGTGCGTCACGGCGCCATTCAGTTCATTGCCGTCGGCACGCCGCCGGACGAGGATGGCTCGGCCGACCTGCAATATGTGCTGGCGGCGGCGCGCAACATCGGTCGGCTGATGACCGACTATAAAGTGGTGGTCGACAAGAGCACGGTGCCGGTCGGCACCGGCGCCAAGGTCAAGGCGGCCTTGCAGGAGGAATTGCAAAAGCGCGGCGTCGACATTCCCTTCAGCGTCGTTTCCAACCCGGAATTTCTCAAGGAGGGCGCGGCCGTCGATGATTTCATGCGGCCCGACCGCATCGTCGTCGGCGCCGACGACGAGCGCGCCGTGAACCGGATGCAGGTGTTGTACGCGCCCTTCCAGCGCAATCACGAGCGCCTCATCGTGACCGACGTGAAAAGCGCCGAATTGATCAAGTACGCCGCCAATGCCATGCTGGCGACGCGCATCAGCTTCATGAACGAAATGGCCAATCTGGCCGAGGCGCTGGGCGCCGACATCGAGATGGTGCGCCATGGCATCGGTGCCGATCCGCGCATCGGCTACCATTTCCTCTATCCCGGCTGCGGTTATGGCGGTTCCTGCTTCCCCAAGGATGTCAAGGCGCTGCTCAGGACGGCCGCCAACGATGCCGGCATCGACCTGAAGGTGCTGACCGCCGTCGAAGAAGCCAACGATGCCCAGAAACGGGTGTTGGCCGGCAAGATCCAGCAGCGTTTCGGCGATCTGCGGGGGCGGCATTTCGCGCTGTGGGGCCTGGCCTTCAAACCGAACACCGACGACATGCGCGAGGCGCCCAGCCGGCAACTGCTTGCCGACCTGTTCGCTGCCGGCGCCACGGTGACCGCCTACGACCCGGTGGCGATGAACGAGGCGCGGCGCATCTACGGCGCCGAGCCGCGCCTGCTCTATGCCGGGCAGCCGATGGCGGCGCTGGCCGGGGCCGATGCGCTGATCATCGTCACCGAATGGAAGGAATTCCGCAGCCCGGATTTCGCCGCCATCAAGGAAAGCCTGAAGCAGCCGGTCATTTTCGATGGCCGCAATCTTTACGACCCGAAGTTCGTGCGCGACGCGGGCATCGAGTATTTCGCCATCGGACGCTGAACGCATGCTGGAAAAAATCACCCACGTACGCCTCCTCGTCGTCGGCTACGTGATGCTGGACCGCTACTGGTTCGGCGAGGTCAATCGCATTTCGCCGGAAGCGCCGGTGCCGGTGGTCAAGGTCGAGCGCCAGGAAGAGCGCCTCGGCGGCGCCGCCAACGTGGCGCGCAATGCCGTCTCGCTCGGGGCGGTGACGGCGCTCTTGTCGGTGGTCGGCGACGACGATGCCGGGCGCAGCCTAGCCCGCCTGCTTGATGCCGGGATGATCGACGCCGGCCTGCATGTCGACGGCGATCTGGCGACCATCGTCAAGCTGCGCGTCATCGGTCGTCAGCAGCAGTTGCTGCGTATTGATTTCGAGCGGCCGCCGTCGCACGAAGTCCTGCTCGCCAAGCTGGCCGATTTCGAGCGCCGCGTCGGCGATGCCGACGTGGTGGTGCTTTCCGATTACGGCAAGGGCGGTCTCACCCATATCGCCGAGATGATCCGCATCGCCCGCGCCGCCGGCAAGCCGGTGCTGGTCGATCCGAAGGGCGACGACTGGGCGCGCTACGCCGGGGCGACCGTGATCACGCCCAACCGCGCCGAGTTGCGGCAGATTGTCGGCAGTTGGCGCAACGAGGAGGAACTGGCCGCCAAAGCCAACCGCCTGCGCGGCGAACTCGGCATCGAGGCGCTCCTGGTGACGCGCAGCGAGGAGGGCATGACCCTCTTCGCCGACGGCGAAACGCACCACCAGGCGGCGGAAACGCGGGAAGTGTTCGACGTTTCCGGCGCCGGCGATACCGTCATCGCCACACTGGCCGTCATGATCGCCGCTGGCGCCGACTGGGCCGAGGCCATCCGCGTCGCCAACATCGCCGCCGGCATCGTCGTCGGCAAGCTGGGAACCGCCGTCGTCACCCGCGAGGAAATCGCCCACGCCATCTAAGGAAATGAAATGACTATCGTCGTTACCGGCGCGGCCGGGTTTATCGGCTCCAATATCGTTAAAGCCTTGAACGCGCGCGGCGTCAGCAAGATCATCGCCGTCGACAACCTGACCAAAGCCGACAAGTTCAAGAATCTGGTCGATTGCGAAATCGCCGATTACCTCGACAAGCACGATTTCATCGAGCGCATCCAGGCCGGCCATTTCGACGGCGAAATCGAAGCCATCTTCCATGAAGGCGCCTGCTCCGACACCATGGAGAGCGATGGCCGCTACATGATGGAAAACAATTTCCGCTATTCGAGCATCCTGCTCGATTGGTGTCTGGATCAGGATGTCCAGTTTCTCTACGCCTCCTCGGCGGCGACCTACGGCGCCGCCAGCGTCTTCCGCGAGGAGCGCCAGTACGAGGGGCCGCTCAACGTCTACGGCTATTCCAAATTCCTGTTCGATCAGATCGTCCGCCAGCGCCTGGCGAAAGCGCCGTCGTCGCAGATCGTCGGCTTTCGCTACTTCAACGTTTACGGCCCGCGCGAGGCGCACAAGGGGCGCATGGCCTCGGTCGCCTTCCATCACTACAACCAGTTCCAGGCCGCAGGCCGCGTCAAGCTGTTCGAAGGCTCGCACGGCTACGAAAACGGCGGCCAGATGCGCGACTTCGTTTTTGTCGACGATGTCGCCAAGGTCAATCTGTTTTTTCTCGACCACCCGGAAAAATCCGGCATCTTCAATCTTGGCTCGGGCCGGGCGCAGAGCTTCAACGATGTCGCCGTCGCCGCCGTCAACGGCTGCCGCCTGGCGCGCGGCGAAGCCTCGCTGACCCTGGCCGAACTGCAAGCGCAGGCTCTGCTCGAATACGTCCCCTTCCCGGAGGCGCTCAAGGGCAAGTACCAGGCCTTCACCCAGGCCGACCTCGCCCGCCTGCGCGAGGCCGGCTACACGGCGCCGATGGCGACGGTCGAGGAGGGTGTCGGGCAATACATCGCTTGGCTGTGCCAGCATGGATAAAACCCTGGCGGATTGCGTCGGCAATACGCCGCTGGTCCGCCTGACGCGCCTGCCCGGCGCCGATAACGCGCAGCGCGGCAATGTCATCCTGGCCAAGCTGGAGGGCAACAACCCGGCCGGCTCGGTCAAGGATCGCCCGGCGCTGTCAATGATCGTTCGCGCCGAGGCGCGCGGCGACATCCGGCCAGGCGCCACGCTGATTGAGGCGACTTCCGGCAACACCGGCATCGCGCTCGCCATGGTCGCGGCCATCAAGGGCTATCGGATGATCCTGGTGATGCCCGAAAACCAGAGCGTCGAACGCTGGCAGGCCATGCGCGCCTACGGCGCCGAGCTGGTGCTGACGCCGCGCGTGGGCGGCATGGAACTGGCCCGCGACATCGCCGAAAAAATGCGCGACGCAGGCCAAGGCACCATCCTCGACCAGTTCGCCAATCCCGACAATCCGCTCGCCCACTACGAAGGCACCGGCCCGGAAATCTGGCGCGACACGGGCGAGCGTATCACCCATTTCGTCTCCAGCATGGGCACCACCGGCACCATCATGGGCGCCGGTCGTTTCCTCAAGGAACAGAATCCGGCCATCCAAATCGTCGGTTGCCAGCCGGAAGAGGGCAGCCAGATTCCCGGCATCCGCAAATGGCAACCAGCCTATTTGCCGAAAATCTACACGCCGGAACTTGTCGACGTCATCGAAACCATCAGTCAGGCCGAGGCCGAGGCGATGAGCCGCCGGCTGGCCGCCGAGGAAGGCATCTTCGCTGGCGTCTCCTCCGGCGGCGGCATCGCCACCGCCCTGCGCCTGGCGCGGGAATTGGAAAACGCCGTCATCGTCACCATCATCTGCGACCGCGGCGACCGCTACCTATCCACCGGCGTTTTTCCGGCGTGAGCGGGCATGGCCAGCGTCCACCCGCGTAGCGCCGACCGAGGGTGACATGACAATGCCAAACAATATCCTCACCGAAGCAGACACCTGCCGCGAATTCGTCACGCCCAAACTGATCGAGGCCGGTTGCTCTGCTGGCTCGTGTTCCATCGGCGAGCAGCGCACTTTCACCAATGGCCGCGTCATCGTCACCGGCGGCAAGGTTCGGCGTGGCCGGCAGAAGCGCGCCGACTACCTGCTCTATTATCGCCGCGACTTTCCGCTGGCCGTGGTTGAAGCCAAGGAGGCCGGCCTGTCCGCCGCAAGCGGTGTGCAGCAGGCGCTGGAATATGCCGAAATCCATTCAGCAAAGACTTCAACATGAAACCCGTCCTCGTTTTTGACATCGAAACCATTCCCGACGTTGCCGGTTTGCGCCGGCTCAATGGCTTGCCGGCTGATCTGCCCGATGCCGAGGTGACCGAAATGGCCTTCGAGCAGCGCCGGGCCAAGACGGGGAGTGATTTTTTGCCTTTGCATGTGCAGCGGGTGGTTACCATTTCCTGTGTGCTGCGCACCAGCGAGGGTTTCAAGGTGTGGTCGCTGGCCGCGCCGGCCCTCGACGAGGGGGCGATCATTCAGCGTTTTTTCGACGGCATCGAGAAATTCACGCCGCAGATCGTGTCCTGGAACGGCGGCGGCTTCGATCTGCCGGTGCTGCATTACCGTGGTCTGTTGCATAGCGTTGCGGCGCCGCGTTACTGGGATCTTGGCGATGGCGATTACGCCGATTCGCGCGATTTCAAGTGGAACAATTACATCAGCCGCTACCATACCCGCCATCTCGATCTGATGGATTTGCTGGCCCTCTACAACCCCCGCGCCAACGCGCCGCTCGACGATCTGGCCAAGCTCTTTGGTTTTCCCGGCAAACTCGGCATGGATGGCGGCAAGGTCTGGGAGGCTTGGCAGGCGGGGCAGGCGGAGGCGATTCGCGATTATTGCGAGACCGACGTGGTCAATACCTATCTGGTCTATAACCGCTTCCGCCGCCTGCGCGGAGAGTTGACGGCGGCCGAGGAAGCGGCCGAGGTGGATTTCGTCAAGGCCCAACTGGCCCGCATCGACGCCGCGCATTGGCGGGAGTTTCTGGGGGCGTTTGCGTGACTGATGGGTTGTCCGTGTTCTCCTTCGCCCGCGAGGGGAGAGCATAGGCGGCCTGCCATATCAAAGGAGTCTGAGCAAAGGAGTCTGAGCCATGCGAAATCTCGATGACTATCCGTTTGAAATCCGCCCGCTGACCCTTGATGAGGGTGGCGGATTTCTGATCTCTTATCCTGATTTCAATAAATGCATGTCGGATGGCGAAACGGTTGAAGAAGCCATTGCCAACGGCAGGGATGCGCTGGCTGGAGCTATCGAGGCTTTGGAGCATTTTGGTCACCCCGTTCCCGCGCCCAACAGTGGCGGCGTCGCCTCCGGCAAATTTCTGACCCGTGTGCCCAAGAGCCTGCACGCGGCGCTTTCCGCCCGTGCCAAAACGGAAGGCGTGTCGCTCAATACGCTGGTGTTGACCTTTATCGCGGAAGGCATCGGGCAGGCAAAACAGGATACTCAAGCCCTTGCCCGTTGACGGGCTGACCGCCGCTTGCGTAGAGAGGAAATCAGTATGTCGGAGAGTTTCCCTCTGCCCGACAATCCGCATCATGCGCGGCGGTATAATGCAAAGATTACAAAACCCCAGAGATACGAATCATGGCGCTCAATAACGTTCCTTCCGGCAATGCCCTGCCCGATGATTTCAATGTCGTCATCGAGATTTCCGCCCACTCGGAGCCGGTCAAGTATGAGGTCGACAAGGAGAGCGGCGCGGTTTTCGTCGATCGCTTCATGGCGACTTCCATGCACTATCCCTGCAACTACGGCTATATCCCGCACACCATCGCCGGCGATGGCGATCCGGTCGATGTGCTGGTGGTTGCGCCCTTTTCGCTGCCGCCGGGCGTCGTCGTCCGTTGCCGGCCGCTTGGCCAGCTGTCGATGAACGACGAGGGTGGCGAGGATGCCAAGCTGCTGGCCGTGCCGGTGGACAAGCTGACGCCGCTGTACAAGGGCATGAAAACCGTCGAGGACATGCCGGAACTGCTGCGCCAGCAGATCTCCCACTTCTTCGAGCATTACAAGGATCTGGAGCCGGGCAAGTGGGTCAAGATCAACGGTTGGCAAGGCATTGACGACGCGCGCCAGGAAATCATGGATGGCATCCAGCGGTTCAAGGATGCCAAGGACAAGCCGAACTACTGATCCATGCTGCGCATCGCCGTTGCTCAGTTCAACGCTACCGTCGGCGACCTGGCGGGCAACGTCGAACGCATTATTCAGTGCGCTGCCGAGGCCCGGGCGCGTGGCGCTCAGGTGCTGCTGACGCCGGAGTTGGCTCTCTGTGGCTATCCGCCGGAAGACCTGCTGCTGCGCCCGGATTTCTACCGCGCCTGCGACCGGGCGCTGGCCGAACTGGCCGGGCGCGTCGGCGATATTGCGCTGGTCGTTGGGCATCCGCTGGAAGATGCCGACGGCTTGCGCTACAACGCCGCCAGCGTCATCGAGAATGGCCGCTGCACGGTGGTTTATCGCAAGCATCGCCGGCCCAATCACGACGTTTTCGACGAATGCCGTTACTTCGCCGCCGGTGACGCGCCTTGCGTCGTCACCCTAGGCGGTGTGCGTTGCGGCATCAATATCTGCGCCGATATCTGGGAGGCCGGCCCCTACGAGGCCGCTGCTGCCGCTGGCGCCGAGTTGATGCTGCTGCTCAACGCCTCGCCCTGCCATCTGGAAAAGCACCACGACCGCCATCGGGCGCTCGCCGAGCGGGTGGCCGCCAGCGGCGTGGCGGCCATTTACTGCAATCTGGTCGGCGGTCAGGACGAGCTGGTATTCGACGGCGCTTCCTTCGCTCTCGACGCCAGCCAAAGCATGCGCATGCGCCTGCCGCAATTCGAGGAAGCGCTGGGCATCGTCGATTTCCACGCCGGCCAACTGCGTTCCGCCGATCTCGCGCCGGCCTTGCCGCCCGAGGCCGAAGCCTATCAGGCCCTCGTTCTCGGCGTTCGCGACTATGTTGGCAAGTGCGGCTTTCCCGGCGTCATCCTTGGTCTTTCCGGCGGCATCGATTCGGCGCTGACGCTGTGCGTCGCGGTCGATGCGCTGGGCGCCGAGCGTGTGCGGGCGGTGATGATGCCTTCGCCCTACACGGCGCAAATGAGCCTCGACGATGCCCGCGACATGACGCGCCGGCTCGCCGTGCGTTACGACGAGATCGCCATCGCGCCGGCCATGCAGACCTACGCGGTATTGCTCGGGCCGCAGTTCGCCGGGCTGGAGGAGGACGCCACCGAGGAGAACATCCAGGCGCGCATTCGCGGCAATCTTCTGATGGCGCTTTCCAACAAGACCGGGGCGCTGGTGTTGACCGCCGGCAACAAGTCGGAAACGGCGGTCGGCTACTGCACCCTGTACGGCGACATGGCCGGTGGCTTCGCGGTCATCAAGGATGTCTACAAAACCCTGGTTTATCGCCTCGCGCGTTACCGCAACAGCCTGTCGCCGGTTATTCCCGACAACATCATCGATCGCCCGCCCTCCGCCGAACTCAGGCCGGGGCAGGTCGATCAGGATTCACTGCCGCCCTACGAGGTGCTCGACGCCATCGTCCGCGCCTACATGGAGGAAGACCGCAGCCCGCGCGAGATTATCGCCGCCGGCCTGCCGCAAGAAGCGGTGCGGCGCGTCGTTCGCCTCCTGCGCGGCGCCGAATACAAACGGCGGCAGGCGCCGATCGGCATCCGCATCACGCCGCGCGCTTTCGGCAAGGATTGGCGCTATCCCGTGACCAACCGCTATCGAGACGAATTTTGAAAGGAAAGTAGTTCATGAAAAAAATTGAAGCCATCATCAAGCCCTTCAAACTCGACGAAGTCCGCGAAGCTTTGTCGGAAGTTGGCATCACCGGCCTGACGGTCACCGAGGTCAAGGGTTTCGGACGGCAAAAGGGACATACCGAGCTGTATCGTGGAGCCGAGTATGTCGTCGATTTCCTGCCCAAGATCAAGATCGAAATCGTGGTCAACGACGCCCAGACCGATTCCGCCATCGAAGCCATCATCAAGGCCGCCCACACCGGCAAGATCGGCGACGGCAAGATTTTCGTCAGCCCGGTCGAGCAGGTCATCCGCATCCGCACCGGCGAAACCAACGAAACGGCTATTTGATTCACGAAGCTGGATTGCTACGCTCGCCGCCTGCTCCCACGCTGTCATGGCGCGGAGCGAAGCGACGAAGCAATCCAGAAATGGCGTCATCCGGGGCAAAGCCGCGTTAGAAACGGAATGACCGCCACCCCGCCGCGCCGCATCGCCCATCTCGACATGGATGCCTTCTACGCATCGGTCGAATGGCTGCGCTACCCGCAACTCAAGGGCTTGCCGATGGTCATCGGCGGCAGCCGGCATAACCCGGACCAACTGATCGCCCGCCTCAACGCCGAATACCCCGAGCGCGTGTGGACGACGCAGGATTTCGCGCGCATCCCCGTCGATTTCTTCCCGCGTTTGAAAGACTACGTGGGCCGTGGCGTTATCACCACCGCCACCTACCCGGCGCGGCAATTCGGCGTCGGCTCGGCCATGGGGTTGATGAAAGCCGCCCGCCTGTGTCCGCAGGCCATCCGGCTGCCGGTGGATTTCGAGCAATACCGCCGTTTCTCGCGCCAGTTCAAACAAGTGATCCAGGAAATCGCGCCGGTCATCGAAGACCGTGGCGTTGACGAGGTGTATATCGACTTCACCGCCGTCCCCGGCGGCCAGCGGGAGGGGGGCCGCGCATTGGCCTGGCTGATCCAGAAAAGTATCTTCAACGCCACCGGCCTCACCTGCTCCATCGGCGTCGCGCCCAACAAGCTGCTGGCCAAGATGGCGAGCGAATTCAACAAGCCGAATGGCATCAGCATCGTGCACGAGAGCGACCTTGAGCGCCTGATCTGGCCTCTGCCCTGCCGCAAAATCAACGGCATCGGCCCCAAGGCCGACGCCAAATTGCAGGGTCACGGTATCCGCACCATCGGCGAACTGGCGGCGCAGGAGCGTGCCTGGCTGGTACAACACTTCGGCAAAAGCTACGGCGCCTGGCTGCACGACGCCGCGCATGGCCGCGACGACCGCCCCGTGGTGACCGAAAGCGAGCCGGTGAGCATGAGCCGCGAAACCACCTTCGAGCGCGACCTGCACGCGGTGCACGACCGCGCCGAACTGGGGACCATTTTTACAAACCTCGCCGAAGCCGTGGCCGCCGACTTGCAGCGCAAAGGCTACGCCGGCAAAACCATCGGCATCAAGCTGCGCTTCGACGATTTCAGGATCGTCACCCGCGATCAAACGGTCGCCGAATACACCAGCGACCCCCGCCGCATCCGCCAGATCGCCGGACAATGCCTGAAGCGCGTCATCCTCGACCGCCGCCTGCGCCTGCTCGGCGTGCGCGTGGGGTCGCTACTGCCAACGCAAGACCTCGCCCGGCAGACCGACCCGGACAATCCTGAATTGCCGCTTTTTGGCGGGTGAGTTTAGATCTTCTGGCTAAACGAGCGCCGCTTGGCCGAGGATTTCATCCGCCCACTGGTTCAGGCTTTTCCCGCTTGCCTTTGCGGCGATGGCGGCAGCGGCGTGCACTTCGGGGCGAACTCTAAGCATCAGCTTGCCGGACGCGGGTTTATCGGGGGCGCGTCCGGTTTTTTTGCAATCAGCGAGGTAGTGATCGACGGCATGGTGAAAATCCGCGATCAATTCCGACACGCTTTCTCCATGAAAGGAAATCCTGTCGGCAAGCCCCAGAACATGACCGACAAAAATCCTGTCGCGCGGATCGAACTCGATGCGGGCGGTGTAGCCTTGGTAGGACATGCTGTTATTCATGGCTGAATTCCTTCCGATTCAAGCAGGGCGCGCAATTCCTCGATCTGGTAGCGCCGGGCTTCCTTGCCGGGGTGTGGGCGATGCGGATAGAGGCGTTTGCCATTCAACTCGAAAACAACGCGTGAACCTTCGCCTTCCCTGACCTCACCACCGAGCGCAACGATCAAAGATTCGAGATCGGCAAAAACGATATTGGCAAGGGTGGGTCTCGCAAAGATGGCACGCAAGGTTTTGACGTGCTTGGCTTTCATGATCGAATGATAGCGTATTTTGCTTGCAGAGCAATCAAATTTTGCAATCACTCAAGCCGCCGCTTCTTCGCGCCGCGCAGCAGCACAACCAGCGCGCCTTCGCCGCCGTCGTGGGGGCGGGCCTGGCAGTAGGCGAGGACGTCGTTGCGCTGGGCCAGCCAGCCGCGCGTTAGCTGACGCAGGATCGAGGTTTTTTGCGGCGAGCGTAGGCCCTTGCCGTGCACCACGCGCACGCAGCGCAAGCCTTGGTGCAGGGCGTCGGCGAGGAAGCCGGCGAGCAGGTGGCGGGCGTCGTCGCGATTACAGCCGTGCAGGTCGATGTCGTCCTGGATCACCCAGCGGCCGCGGCGCAGGTCGCGCAATACGCTGGCGGCGAGGCCGGGGCGCAGGTAGTGCGGTTCGTCGCCGCCTTCCAGCCGGTCTTGCAGGCCGATGACGCCGTGCAGGCTGTCGCGCAGGGCCGCTCGCTCATCGGCCAGATGTTGCAGGGGCCGCGGCGGCGGCGGGCGTTGCTGGCGCTGGACGCGGCCGGCGTCGGGCAGCGGGCGGCTGCCGGCTACCGCCGCGTGGAAGGCTGCCAGGTCGTCCGGGTCAATCATCCTGAAAACCGCAGTTGACCGCTTGTGACCTTGATGAGAGCCGTATGAATGTTGTCTTTCCGGACTTTGCTAAGCGTCACCATTTGGGTGAGTACGCTACGCGCCCGATCAGGCCGCCCTCGGGCGCGCTGGCGGCGTTGCTCCTCCTTGCAGGCATGAGCCTGCAGCGTCGTCGCACCTTGCCAGCCCACCCGATGACGACCTGCTTGGGCGCGTCCAACTGCGGTTTTCAGGATCATGCCGCGCCGGGCGTTTCAGCCCGCCTGATCGAGATAGCGCTCGGCGTCGAGGGCGGCCATGCAGCCGCTGCCGGCCGAGGTGCATGCCTGGCGGTAGATGTGGTCCTGCACGTCACCGGCGGCGAAGACGCCGGGAATGCTGGTTTGCGTGGCATTGCCGTGGCGACCGCCCTGGGTGACCAGGTAGCCGTTTTCCATTTCCAGTTGGCCGGCGAAGATGTCGGTGTTCGGCTTGTGGCCGATGGCGATGAAGACGCCGTGCACATCGATCTGGCGCGTGCTGCCGTCCTGCGTGCTTTTCAGGCGCAGGCCGGTGACGCCGGAAGCGTCGCCGAGTATTTCGTCGAGCGTGTGCTGGTAGCGGATGGTGACCTTGCCGGCTTTTTCTTTCTCGAACAGCTTGTCCTGCATGATTTTTTCGGCCCGCAGCTTGTCGCGGCGGTGGATCAGCGTGACGTGGCTGGCGATGTTGGCGAGATACAACGCTTCTTCGACGGCGGTATTGCCGCCGCCGACGACGGCGACCGGCTTGTTGCGGTAGAAGAAGCCGTCGCAGGTGGCGCAGGCGGAGACGCCCCGGCCGGCGAATTTTTCTTCCGAGGGCAGGCCGAGATACTGGGCCGAGGCGCCGGTGGCGATGATGAGCGCGTCGCAGGTGTAGGCGTCAGCGTCGCCGATCAGGGTGAATGGCCGCTCGCCGAGGCGGACGGTATGAATCTGGTCGAAGAGGATTTCGGTCTCGAAGCGCCGGGCGTGGGCTTCGAAGCGCGCCATCAGCTCGGGGCCTTGCACGCCGTCGGCATCGGCCGGCCAGTTGTCGACCTCGGTTGTCGTCATCAATTGGCCGCCCTGGGCCATGCCGGTGATGAGCACGGGTTTCAGGTTGGCGCGGGCGGCGTAGACGGCGGCGGTGTAGCCGGCCGGGCCGGAACCGAGGATGATGAGCGAGCTGTGGCGGGGCGGTGTGGACATGGTGTTTTTCTGGCTTGGTCTAGGGGAACGTAAATTATAGCCTTGGCGCGGCAGCGGCGTTTTGCCGCTGCCGGGCAGTCGCGAAGGCGGCTTATAATGCTGGCTAACTCCATGAACGGAAATCATTCATGCCGACAAGTCAATACGGGCTAAGTCTGGTTGTGCTGCGCAATGTGCCGCTGTTCTCCGGGTTGAGCGAAGTGGAACTGGAGAAGCTCTCCCAGGTGTGCGGCCGCCGTCGCGTCGAGCGCGGCGTTTTCGTTGTGCGCGCCGCCGAGGTCGCCGATTCCCTGTACATCCTGCTCACCGGCCGCGCCAAGGTGATTATTACCGACGAGGAGGGGCGCGAGATCATCCTCGCCTGGCTCGGTCCGGGCGAGGCCATTGGCGAAATGTGCATGGTCGACGGCAGCCCGTGCTCGGCCAGCGTCATCGCCAGCGAGCCTTGCGAAGTGCTGGTGCTTGGCAAGAGCGCCTTCCAGCGTTGCTTGCGGGACAATTTCCCGGTTGCCCAGAAGCTGATGCAGATTCTCGTCCGCCGCCTGCGCGAGGCCGACCGCAAGATCGAGAGCCTGGCCCTGCTCGATGTCTATGGCCGCGTCGCCCGCCTGCTGCTCGAACTCTCGGTCGAGGAGGGGCCCCGGCGCGTGGTCAAGAAGAAAATCTCGAAGCAGGACATGGCGCGCATGATCGGCGCCTCGCGCGAAATGGTCAGCAAGGTCATGCGCGACCTCGAACTGAGCGGCTATATCGCCAGCGAAGGCGATCAGGTGGTGATTCTCGGTTCATGAGTAAGGCAGCGGGCAAGACGATGGCGCGGGGGACGGGCCTTCTGCCGGACAAGATCGGCATTTTGTTGCAGGAGTCGCGCTGGCTGGCCGTCGGCGCCGTCACGCTGTTTCTCAGCGTGGCGCTGTGGGGTTTTCATCGCGACGACCCCGGCTGGTCGCACGCGGCGGCGGCGAGCCCGCACAACCCGGCCGGCCGTGCCGGCGCCTGGGTGGCCGATTTGCTGCTCTATGCCTTCGGCCTTTCCGCCTGGTGGTGGGTGGTGCTGCTCGGCATGTCGGTGTGGTGGGGCGTGCGCCGCCTGCGCGCGGACGCGCCCGGCGACCGCCGCTCGCTGATTATTGCCCTCTTGGGTTTCGTCCTGCTGCTGGTCGCCAGTTCGGCGCTGGAGGCGCTGCGCTTCTACTCGCTGCGGGCGGAATTGCCGCTCGCCCCCGGCGGCGTACTCGGCATTGAAATCAGCCGCCAGCTCGGCGCGCATCTCGGCTACACCGGCTCGACGCTGTGCCTGCTGCTGCTCATGGCGGTTGGCTGGAGCATTTTTTCCGGCATGTCCTGGTTGTGGGGTTTCGAGCGTCTCGGCCACCTGCTCGAAGCCTCGGTCGGACTGGCGATACGTCGCATCGAGGCGTGGCGCGACCGGCGCATTGGCCGTGAAACCGCGCAGCAGCGCGATGTCGTGGTCGAGGAGGAAAAGCGCCGCGGTGAACTGCACGAGCCGATCATTATCGAGCCGCCAGCGCCGGGCGAAGTGCCGGTGTCGAAAAAGGCGGAAAAACGCCTCGAACGCGAAAAGCAGGCGCTGCTCTTTCCCGAGGCCGTGGCCGGCGGCGCCCTGCCGCCGCTGCACCTGCTCGATCCGGCGCCAGCGGCGACCGAGGCGCTCAGCGCCGAGACGCTGGCCTACACCTCGCGCCTGATCGAGCGCAAGCTGGCCGACTTCGGCATCCAGGTCAAAGTGCTGGCGGCGTTGCCCGGCCCGGTCGTTACCCGTTACGAAATTGAGCCGGCGGTTGGCGTCAAGGGCGCGCAAATTGTCAATCTCTCCCGCGATCTGGCGCGCGCCCTGGCGCTGGTGTCCATCCGCGTCGTCGAGACAGTGCCGGGCAAGTCGTGCATGGCGCTGGAATTGCCGAATCCGAAGCGGCAGATGGTCAAACTCACCGAAATCATCGCCAGCCAGCCCTACAACGACATGGGCAGCCCGCTGACGGTTTGCCTGGGCAAGGATATCGGCGGCTTGCCGCTGGTCGCCGACCTCGCCAAGACGCCGCATCTTTTGGTCGCCGGCACCACCGGCTCGGGCAAGTCGGTCGGCATCAACGCCATGATTCTGTCGATGCTGTACAAGGCGGAGCCGGAACAGGTCCGCCTCATCATGATCGACCCGAAGATGCTCGAACTGTCGATCTATGAAGGCATTCCGCACCTGCTGGCGCCGGTCGTCACCGACATGCGCCAGGCGGCCAACGCCCTCAACTGGTGCGTGGCCGAGATGGAGCGGCGCTTCAAGCTGATGTCGGCGCTCGGCGTGCGCAACCTCGCCAGCCTTAATAGCAAGATCAAGGAAGCTGGCAAGCGCGGCGAGCACATCGCCAACCCGCTGTCGCTGACGCCGGAAACGCCGGAGCCTTTGGCAACCATGCCGCTGATCGTCGTCATCATCGACGAACTGGCCGATTTGATGATGGTGGTCGGCAAGAAGGTCGAGGAGCTGATCGCCCGTCTGGCGCAAAAGGCCCGCGCCGCCGGTATCCATCTGGTGCTGGCGACGCAGCGCCCGTCGGTGGATGTCATCACCGGCCTGATCAAGGCCAATATCCCGACCCGCATCGCCTTCCAGGTTTCCTCCAAAATCGACTCGCGCACCATTCTCGACCAGATGGGCGCCGAGGCCCTGCTTGGCATGGGCGACATGCTCTATCTGGCGCCCGGCACCGGCTACCCGACGCGCGTGCATGGCGCTTTCGTTTCCGACGACGAGGTGCATCGCGTCGTCGAATATCTCAAGACGACCGGCGCGCCGGCCTACGTCGAGGACGTCCTGAACGGCGCCGGCGGCGACGATGATGGCGAAGCTGGCGGCGAAGACGACGGCGATGCCGAGAACGATCCGCTCTACGATCAGGCCGTCGACGTCGTGCTGAAAAACCGCCGCGCCTCGATTTCGCTGGTGCAGCGCCATTTGCGCATCGGCTACAACCGCTCGGCGCGGCTCATCGAGGCGATGGAGAAAGCCGGTCTGGTTTCGGCCATGGATGGCCGTGGCGGCCGCGAAGTGCTGGCGCGTAGCAGGGAAGCGGAATGAGAGCGCTACTGTGCCGCGCCGTGCTGGCGTTGCTGGTTTTTCTGCCGCTGGCCGCCGAGGCCGGCGCCATCGAGCGCCTGCACCGTTTCCTGGACGATACCAAGACGCTCAAGGCCGAATTCGCGCAAATCGTGCTTGCCAAGGGCGGGCGCCAGCAACAGTCCGCCGGCATCGTCAGCATCGCCCGGCCGGGCAAGCTGCGCTGGGAAATTCTCAAGCCCTATCCGCAACTCGTGGTTGGCGACGGCGAGAAAATCTGGATTTACGACAGCGAATTGCGCCAGGTGACGGTGCGCCCGGTCGGCGAGGCCATCGGCGGCTCGCCAGCGGCGCTGCTGGCCGGACGTGGCGATCTGGAGCGCAATTTCACCCTGCGCGAGGCCGGCGAGAGCGAGGGCCTCGTTTGGGTCGAAGCCACGCCGAAAGCCGGCGACAGCGGCTTCGAGCAGGTACGCATCGGCTTTGCCGGCAACGACCTGAAGGCCATGGAATTGCGCGACAGCTTCGGCCAGACGACCCTGATCCGCTTCTCGGCCCTGGAACGCAACCCGGCGCTGCCGCCGGCCACCTTCCGCTTCACGCCGCCGGCCGACGCCGACGTGATCGGCGAGTAGCCGAATAGCCACTCTGTTGCAAAATTCTCACCGCGCAGTAACAAATCCTATAGTCAAGGGAAAATCGGCCGATAATAGGCGTACTTGACGGAGGCATTTACCTTGACTGCTCCACTCGAACTCATCAAGGCCATTCGCAGTGGCCGTCTCAAAGCTGTGCGCGCCGCGCTCGATGCCGGCGCATCGGTCGAACTGGCGGACGGCCATGGCGATCCCGGCCTGCCGATGGGCATCGCCTGTTTCATGGGTTTCGTCGATATCGTGCGCGAACTGGCGGCGCGCGGCGCCAAGATCAACCTGCCCGACAACAGCCTGCCGACCTCGCCCCTGAGCATGGCCGTGCGCGGCCAGCGGACGGAAGTGGTGCGGGCGCTGCTCGAACTCGGCGCCAAGTTGCCGCCCGGCATGGTCACCGGCCTGGGCGAGCAGGAAGTGCTGATCGCCGAATGGCAAGCGGCCCGCAGCGCGGGCGAGTCGGATGACGAATTGATGCAGGCGGTCGAGGAAATCGACATGGTCGGCACCTTCGGCACCGATACCCAGGTGCTCGAATCGGACGTGCTGCGCGCCGCCCTGAAGCAACGCCGCAGCAAGTAGCGGCTCACTCCATCAGCGCCACCGACTTGACCTGCACATGTACCGGCAGGCCGGGGGCGATGCCCAGCCGGGCCGCCGAGCGCCGGGTGAGGCGGGCGATCAGGCGGCTTTCGCCGACCGCGACGCGAACCAGGAGGGTGCCGGGATGCTCGTCATCGCCAAGGCTGTCGACCCTGCCGGCGAGACAATTCTGAATGCTGCTCGGCCCCGGCTCGGCGACGGCCAGGCTGACATCGCGGGCAAGTACGCGCAGGCGGACGCGGCGTCCGGCGGGCAGGCCGCGGTCGCGGGTCCACAGGCTGCCGCCGGCGAAATCGGCGCGCGCCAGATGCCATTCGCTGTCGATGACGCCGACCGTGGCTTCGAGCACGACGCCGATATCCTCGCCGAGGCGGATGGGCAGGTCGATGCGGGCGAGGGTTTCGGCCAGCGGGCCGCTGGCGGCGACGCGGCCGTTATCGAGGGCGACGAGGTGATCGGCCAGGCGGGCCACCTCGTCCGGTGCGTGGCTGACGTAAAAGAGCGGGATTTCCAGCTCGTCATGCAGGCGGTCGAGATAGGGCAGGATTTCCCGCTTGCGCTGCAAGTCGAGCGCCGCCAGCGGTTCATCCATGAGCAGCACTTCCGGCCCGACGGCCAGCGCCCGGGCGATGCCGACGCGCTGGCGTTCGCCGCCGGACAGGGTGGCCGGCTGGCGCTCAAGCAGATGGCCGATGCCGAGCAATTCAATGGCCTGATCCAGCCCGCGCGCCTGGGCGGCGGGATTGCGCTTCATGCCGTAGCGCAGATTGCCGAGTACCGACAGGTGGGGAAACAGGCTGGCTTCCTGAAAGACATAGCCGAGTGGCCGGCGGTAGGCCGGCAGCCAGGTGGCGGCGTCCTGCCAGACCTGGCCCTTGAACAGCAGGCGGCCATGAACGGGGCGTTCCAACCCGGCGATGCAGCGCAGCAGCGTCGTCTTGCCCGAGCCGGAAGGGCCGAACAGGGCGGTGACGCCACGGTCCGGCAGGTTCAGGTCGACATCGAGGGTGAAACCGGGCCAGTCGAGTTTGAAGGCGGCGGCGATGTCCGGCATGTCAGAGGCTCTTTCCCGCCTTTGGCCGCCACAGATACATCGCCAGCAGCACGGCGAAGGAGGCGGCGAGCAGGACCGCCGACAAACGATGGGCGTCGGCATATTCCCCGGCATCGACATGACTGTAGATTTGCAGCGAGGCGACCCGGGTGACGCCGGGAATGTTGCCGCCGATCATCAGCACCACCCCGAATTCGCCGACGGTATGAGCAAAGCTGAGAATGCCGGCGGTGACGAAGCCGGGCCGGGCCAGCGGCACGGCGACCGAGAAAAAGGCATCGAGCGGCGAGGCGCGCAGCGTCGCGGCGACTTCCAGCGGCCGCTCGCCGATGGCCTCGAAAGCGTTTTGCAGCGGCTGGACCATGAAGGGCAGGGAATAAATCACCGAAGCGACGACCAGCCCCCAGAAGGTGAAAGGCAGCATGCCCAGACCCAGCGTCTGGGTCAGCCAGCCGATCGGGCCTTTCTCGCCGAGCGCCAGCAGCAGGTAGAAACCGAGTACCGAGGGCGGTAGCACTAGCGGCAAGGCGACGATGGCGCCCACCGGCGCCTTCCACCAGCTACGGCAGCGCGCCAACCACCAGGCCAGGGGCGTGCCGAGGAGAAACAGGATCAGGGTCGCCGTCGCCGCCAGGCGGACGGTTAGCCACAGAGCCTGCAAGTCGCTACCTGTCAGCATCGGGTCAGCATCGTCCGGGCGTTAGCGCAATGCGTAGCCGAAGGCGGTGATGATGGCCTGGGCGGGCGGCGATTTCAGGTAATCCATGAAGGTGCTGGCCGCCGCGTTGTCCTTGCCCTTGATCAGGAGCACCGCGTCCTGGCGGATCGGCGCGTGCAGATCGGCGGGCACGATCCAGCCCGAACCGCTGGTCAGTTTGCCATCCTTGAATACCTGCGAAAGCGCGACGAAGCCCAGTTCGGCATTGGCGGTGCTGACAAACTGGTAAGTTTGCGCGATGTTTTCGCCTTGGACGAATTTCGGCTGTACGGCGTCGAGCAGCTTGAGCCGGGTCAGCGTCTCGATGGCGGCGGCGCCGTAGGGCGCGGTTTTCGGGTTGGCGACGGCGAGATGCTTGAAATTGCCGCTTTTCAGAACCTCGCCCTGAGCGTCCACAACATCGGCCTTGGACGACCACAGAACCAGCGTGCCGATGGCGTAGGTGAAGCGGCTGCCGGCCACTGCCTGGCCCTCATTCTCCAGCTTGGCCGGAACCGCGTCGTCCGCCGCCAGCAAGATCTCGAACGGCGCGCCATTGACGATCTGGGCGTAGAACTTGCCGGTGGCGCCGAAGGCAAGCACGGCCTTGTGGCCAGTCTGGCCCTGGAATCCGGCGGCAATCTCCTGGGCCGGGGCCGTGAAATTGGCGGCGACGGCAACCTGCACTTCACCGGCATGGGCGGCGAGGGCGGCGAACAGAGATAACAGAAAGACAGATAGACGCTGCATGGCGATTCTCCCAGGATGAGTGACGAAGGCGATTATATTCCTATCAAGCAAGCGTTATATCACACCGTTTATATCGCCCTCGTCAACCGGGGTGTTCGGTGGCCTGATGGGGGGCTTGAAATTCCTGCCCATGCCGGACGCACAAAAAACAGCCACCCGAAGATGGCTGTGTCAGGTGCTCAAGCTGGATTAGAAGGAATGGCGCAAGCCGACCATGAAGCCGGTGTATTTTGCGCCGTCGCCCGCATTGACGCCGTTGTTGACCGGGTTGTTGTAGAAGTTGAAATTGCCGCCGTCATCGTTCTTCAGGCGCGAGTAGCGGGCGTGTACCATGGTGCGCTTGGAAAGCGAGTAGGTGTAGAGCAAAGACCAGATGGTGGCTTTGTCGTCGTAATCATTGCCGCCGGAAACTCGCCGCCGATGGGGTGGAGTGCCCCGGGATTTCCCTCAGGCGTGATTCCAGACCTTTACCGCCGAGAGCAGCAAAATGCCTGCCAGCAGGGGCAGCAAGATGCCTGTCGAAATGATGCCAAGCAACTGACTGCCGATGAAAGCGCCTGCGAGTGAGCCGATAACCATGAATACGACAAAGCGGCGTTCGGTGCGCATGACTGAAAAGCTTTGATCCCGGCTATAGCGGGAAAAGCCGACGATCATGGTTGGCAGGCTGACGGCGAGCGACAGACTGCCGGCAAGCCTGATGTCCGCGCCGAAGAGAAGAACGATGGTCGGAATGAGAAGTTCGCCGCCGGCAACCCCCATCAGCGACGCGACGACGCCAATGGCAAACCCCGCGCTCGCACCGGCAATTGCCAATGGCGCGCCGGAAAGCGAAACCGGGGAGGCGGACGCATCGTGACCAAAGAGCAGCACAAACGCGATTACAACCAGCAGGATGGACAGGACGCGATAGAGAAGGCGAGATTTCATCCGGGTTGCCCACCCGGCGCCAAACCATGCGCCGGCAAGGCTTCCCGTCAGGAGGGTGAGGATGATGTCGGTATTTTCCAGCAACCGCTGGAAGGGAACCGTCGATGCGCGGAATGGCAAGGCGGAAGCGACGACGGCAAGGCTCATGGCCTTGTTGAGAATGATGGCTGGCAGAGCGGAATAGCCAAAAACGCCGATCAGCAGGGGAAGCCGGAACTCCGCGCCGCCAAGGCCGATCAGTCCGCCGAGGATGCCGACGGCAGCGCCCGCGCTGGTGGCGAGCATGGGATTCTTGGGGTTCATTTCCTGCTTTTTCGTAAGGAGAAACGGGTTTCAATATGCTGGAAACCGCCCCGCCTTCCCTGCGGCGGGAAGTCCGCGGCGCGGCTGCCGATAATGGCTGGCCTGCGGCGAAACCGGGACGTGCGCCGCGTCACCGCGAAGCCGTCAGGCGCCGTCTCCTTGCCCTGTTCTGCCGGTTTCCCCTGCCGGGATGAAATCGCGCCGCAAGCCGAAAAGGCTGGAACGAATCTCTGGGCGTCAAGCCGAAACGCCAAGAATCACGCTCGATGCCTTGAATATGGCCGATACCGTTTTGCCGACGGCGAGGTCGAGATTTTGGGCGCTTTCCTTGGTGATGATGGCCGCGACCGAGCCGCCTTCCGGCAGGTCGATGACGACTTCCGTATTCACCGCCCCCGGCGCCAGCCGGGAAATCGCGCCCGTCAGGCAATTGCGCGCCGAGAAACGGCTCCCCTGGATATCGCTGGCGACAATGACCGACGACGATTTGACCAGGGCAAAAACTTCGCCGCCGACCGCCAGGCCGAGGCGTTGCGTGCTGTCCCGGGTAATGACGGCGACGATTTCCTGGCCGCCGACGATGCGCAATTCGATTTCGTCATTGACGACGCCTGACCGTATCGCGCTGACCGTTCCGTGAAACTGGTTGCGGGCGCTGCTTTTCATGTCCATTCTCCCAAGCAGTAAATAATCGTCGGCAAGTCCGTTGGCCTGCCGGCCCAGCGCCTCGACGAAACGTTGATGTTCGCGCTCGACGATCCGGAAATTGTTGACCAGCCGCTCCCCGCGCCCGGTGAGCTTGGCGCCTCCGCCTCCCTTGCCGCCGGTGAAGCGTTCGACGAGCGGCTCTCCGGCCAGATTGTTCATGGCATCGACGGCATCCCAGGCAGCCTTGTAGCTCATCTTCATGGCTTTGGCCGCGCGCGCGATCGAGCCGCATTCGGCGATCCTGAGCAAGAGGGTCATGCGCCCATGGCCGCCCAGATTTTCTTCGCCGACCTTCATCCAGAGCATGGCGCGCAATGCTATCCGGGGCGCGATGAGTTCCATATATCCGCCTGTTTTCATGGAAAAATATACGCTAGCACAAAAGCAGCGGGTTGCTCCAGGCCCTTCACATCCGCCCTCCTGGCTCAGGGCAATCGCATGAATGCCCTTGTCGTGGCCGACAACCCCTCCCCGACCCTCCCCCAACCCCTCTCCGCGAGCGGAGAGGGGCAGGGGGTGAGGTGGAAGCAAGGGAGGGAGAAAACCGGCGCGCGCTGCAAGCTTGGCCCCCTCCCTTGCGGGCGCAGCCCGGAGGGGTCGGGGAGGGGTTGTTTTTATTGGCATCGCATTCATGCGATTGCCCTGCCGTCGCATCTCCCCAGCTTGAAGCTCTCGCCCTCACTGCCGATAATGACAAATTTTCCCCTTGCCGGATTACCGCGAAAACCGCCATGCACCGCCTCCTTGCCCTGTTCTGCCTGTTTCCCCTGCCGGCCTTGGCCGCCAATTCGCCCGTACTCCTTGGAATTCCCGTCGATTTCATCCTTTTCGCGCTGACCCTGCTGGGCGTCGCGCTGCTGCATCGGCACGCGCTGGCCGTGGCGCTGTCCGGTCTGGCGGCGATCAGCCTGTACAAGATCCTGCTCACCGGCTTCCCGGGCGGCCCCGGCATTGGCGGGTTCATCGGTCATCTCGGCCATGAATGGGTGACGATCGCCAATCTGTTCTGCCTGCTCACCGGCTTCTCGCTGCTCGCCCGGCATTTCGGGCAAAGCCGCGTGCCGGCAGCCCTGCCGCGCTTTCTGCCGGACGGCTGGCAAGGCGGTTTCGTCATGCTGCTCATGGTTTTCGTGCTGTCCGCCTTTCTCGACAACATTGCCGCTGCCATGATCGGCGGCGCGATGGCCTGGCAGTTGTTTCGCGGCAAGGTGCATGTCGGCTTTCTCGCCGCCATCGTCGCCGCCTCGAATGCCGGCGGTGCCGGCTCGGTGATCGGCGACACGACCACGACCATGATGTGGATCAGTGGCATCAGCCCGCTCAAGGTTTTTCCCGCCTACCTCGCTGCCGGCGTGGCCTTTCTCATCGTCGGTTACTTCGGCGCCCGGCAGCAGCATGCCCATGCGCCGCTCGTCAGGGAGGCGGATGCCGATGTCCGCATCGACTGGGCGCGCATTTTCATCGTCGCCACTATATTGGTCTTTGCCGTCGTCACCAATGTCACCGTCAATATCCATTTTCCGGAACGGGCCGAGCATTTTCCCTTTATCGGCGTCGCCGTCTGGGTGGCCATCGCCCTCACCATCCCGGTGCGCCGCCACGATTGGGAGGCGCTGCCGGCAGCGGTCAAGGGGTCGATCTTCCTTTTGTCGCTGGTGTTGTGCGCCTCGATGATGCCGGTCGAGCAACTGCCCAAACCTTCCTGGGAATCGGCGCTGACCCTGGGTTTTGTCTCGGCGGTGTTCGACAACATCCCGCTGACCGCGCTGGCGCTGCGTCAGGGCGGCTACGACTGGGGCTTGCTTGCCTATGCCGTCGGCTTCGGCGGCTCGATGCTGTGGTTCGGCTCCACGGCTGGCGTTGCGCTGGCGAGCATGTTCCCCGAAGCCCGGTCGACGGCGCGCTGGCTGCGCCACGGCTGGCATGTGGCGCTCGCCTACGTCGCCGGTTTCGCGGTGATGCTGGCCGTGCTCGGCTGGCAGCCGCCGCTTTCTATTGCGACGCTGATCGTGGCGCCGGCAAACTGAGGGCGGTTCCCAATGCTGTTCACTTAGATGAATTAGGTGTAATCTACGCCTGTTGTCGGAACGTTCGGGGAGACGAAGATGGCAGGCAAGGCACAGGCATTGGGTGGGCAGATTCGCGTGGCGGACTATCT
>Ga0123353_10000211_pt1 | contig 73971 bp, 54 predicted proteins | sample TergutLab28metaG_3_FD_92763 | JGI IMG/M metagenome (GOLD analysis project Ga0123353, IMG submission 92763) | Labiotermes labralis P3 segment gut microbial communities from Petit-Saut dam, French Guiana - Lab288 P3 | ecosystem: Host-associated > Arthropoda: Insects > Digestive system > Gut ... | reverse complement strand
TCCATAATACACTCGCCGAGCGTGGTGCTGGTTTCCAATTCTTCGAGTTTCGCAACGGCAACGATCATGCCGGGCGTTGCCTCATCAATCGGCTTCGGTTCGTTTGCCTGCATCTGGAAAAGTTGAGCGATTTTGATTCCTCGGCGACTCGTCGAGGCGGCAAGCGACTGACCGTTTTTGAGAGTGCCGCTATGAAGGCGAATAAAACTGAGTTTCTGCACAAAAGGGTCGATACGTGTCTTGAAAACCTGCGCAATCACAGGACCCGCCGGATCGGGCTTGATTTCCACTTCGTCGCCTGCTGCATTTTTAGCAGTTCGTTTGATTTTGTCAGGAGCGAGTCCGCACATGGCAAAGACTTCGAGCATTTCGTTGAGTCCGACTTTCGTTTTGCCCGACACGCAGACTATCGGCACGAGCGCACCTTCGAGCATTGCCCTTTGGATCAAGGCGGAGAGTTCGTCGCCGGTCGGCACTTCTCCTTCGAGGTACTTTTCCATCGCGGCTTCATCGACCGTTACAATCGTTTCGAGTAGGGCATCTTTGTAGTCGGAGCCATCGGCAAGGGCACTTTGGACACTCTTGAAATTGCCCCCTTCGCCGTCGGGAGTGTTGAACGGGACACATTCGGGACCGAACACGTCCTTGACGAGTTTGAGCAGTTTCTCGAAATTCGCTTTATCGTCGTCCATTTTATTGAGGACGATGATACGACCGAGTCCCAGTTTTTTGGCTTCGGCAAAGACCCGGCGAGTATTGACTTCGATGCCCGAGGAGGCGTTGACGATGACGGCGGCGGTGTCCACGCCATTGAGTGCTCCGATGGTTTGTCCGATGAAGTCGGGCTTGCCGGGCGTGTCGATGATGTTGAAGAGTTTGCCGCCTTGTGCAAAATGAATGACGCTGGACTCGATGGTGTATTTATGTGCTTTTTCTTCTTCGTCGAAGTCGCAGATGCTGGTGCCATCATCGACGCTTGCCAATTTTTTGACGGCACCTGTTTCGTTGAGCAGGGTATCAGCGAGGGTGGTTTTCCCTGACCCACCGTGTCCGCAAAGGGCGATGTTACGAATATCTGATGGCGCGTACTTGGGCATAATTGTCAAAATGAAGGGTTGAATTGCGTAAAGAACCGCCAATTATAACAAAAATGGGCAAATTTCAAGAGCGGGGCGGAATCCGGCACCGTTCGCATTTGGGATTTATCGCGGTAGAGAGGAAATGAAACGTAAGAGCGATAACCGGGAAGTGTCATTCTTTGGGACGATCTTCCACCGGAAACACTCTTGCCGAAAAAAAAGGAAATCGATACACTCCATGCAGAACCGGAGGGCTGATGCTCCCCTGCTCTTGCGCAATCTGAAGATTGCGGCTCTGTTTCCCTCCTAATTCCTCCACAATGAACGGAATCAAAAAAGCAGCATTATTTTTGAGCGGATTGGATTACACCGAAGCCGATCAACTGTTGAGTCGGCTCGATGCGGAGTCCGCAAAATTGGTACGACGTGAAATCATGTCGCTCCGGCATCACAACGTTTCAGTCGAAGAGTCGCAACGGCTTGACGAAGAATTTTTGTACACCGCCGGTTGGCGACCCGCCCGGTCAATGAGCCAAACGTCAGTTAAAGAGTATCAATTTGCAACATCGACACCAGCAACGTACACGCCGCCGAAACGACCTGCCGTAAAGTACGGTGCGGAAGCATTTGTGCCGCCCATGCGTTCTTTCGATTTTATGCGGAACTGGTCGGTGAGCAACGTTGTTGCCGCGGTCATTGACGAACATCCGCAGGCAATCGCGGTGGTGCTGGCACACTTACCACAGTCGAAGATGAAGTCGGTTGTGTCGGCGTTGCCGTCCGAATTACAAAAAGAGATCAAACGCCGCCTGGATACCTACGAAATGCCGGACGAACAAATCGTCCGGGAAATCGAGTCGGCATTGAAAATACGGTATCGGAATCACCGGCGATCAGCAAGACATTCCACGACGTTGGAATCGTTTGATGACGTTGAATCATTGAGTGATTCGGAACTATCGACGTTGTTCCGTTCAGTCGATCTCACGACGGCAATGTTGTCCCTGATCGGAGCGGAGCCGGCTTTGATTACTCGGATCACGAAACAATTTTCGCCGATGGAAGAACATGAAATGCGAAAGCGGCTGCAACGACTCAATAGTGTTGACGAGGAAGACATTGCCCGGGCACAACGGGATATTTTGGAGCAGTATCACGCAACCATTTAGCGCGGTATTTTTCATTGTTTACATCGGACACACGAAATGGGGTTTGATGAGGTTCTACGCCAACACCGGCATCGGAATCGCCAGCATAGCGGCGATGGCACGGATCAGTGCCGCCTCTTTCGGTGTGATTTTTCCGTCGAACCAAACACACGTCATGAACGCCTCAAAAATCTTCTTTTTCAATGTCGGACATGTTTCCGCCAACGTTCGTAACGATTGATCAAACTGCTGGACAGTCATGTCGTTCGGCGACAAAATCGGATTTGACAAGCCGAGTTCTTTCATTGCTGCCGAAAACGCTCCCAGTGTTTCTTGTTGGTTATCATGCCCAGAGTAAGCAAGATAGGACAACACCGCCACAATCGGGCGATGAATCGACGTTATATCTGTAAATCGGACACGCAGTTGTTTCGCCAAGCCGAAGAAGATGTCTAAATCACGGAGCAACACTGCCTTAATGGTGTATTCAAACAAATCCATTTTGCTGTCAGCCGCAATCAGCGAATCCACTACCTTCGAAAACTGCCGATATTGCGCCGCCGTCATTGCCCGAAGCGTTGCCGAAACGTGTTGCGCCAGTGGTATTTTCTCCCCTTCCGGCAATGTGCGAATCTGCGGATAAAGACGTAGCGTTTCCTTCCACAGAAAGTCGGCATGCTCTTTCGGATTTTTAGTCTGAATTTGATTGAGTTGCCGCTCTCGAATCGCTTCATCGGAATCGAGCAACAAAGCGAAAAAAACCGCCTGCGCCGTCAAAGGATTATTTGACGACTCCGTAACGGCTTGCGGAATCGCTTGGAGCAACGCTCCCGCCGCCGCTACGTTAGCAACGTTGAGTTCGCCAATGTGCTGCATAACCGATTGCTTCGAAAATGTCGTCGTCGGGACAACTGGCTTTTTTGTATCGGGATAGGGCGAAGCAATTTTTCGGGAAAACTCTTTGGAAAAATTGGAAGCCCTTTGCGGCTGTATGTCCGAGCGTTTCGGAAAGCGACCATCAAATTGTGGATCAATTCGCTTGATACGTGTCGTGATGTCGGGATGTGTTGCCAAGAGACTCCCGAAAGAAAACAGAGCACCAGCATTACCGAAGAAGAGATGACTCATTTCGGCGGCTTGAGGCGCGAGGAGTACACTTCCAATACTAGGAGCCCCGATCTTTTTGAGCGCACCAGCAATACCGTCGGGATTACGCGTAAATTGCACGGCGGACGCATCGGCAAGGAATTCTCGTTGTCGAGAAATCGCCGCCCTAATGATCGCACTAAAAAAGATACCGATGTAACCAATAATCATCAATGCAATACAAGCGACTAAAACAGCAAGAATAATGGCTCCCCCGCCTCCACTTTTGCCATTACCGCCGCTACGGCTGCTACGTCCACTGCCGCCGCCTGTGCGCAATATCAACCGCATACCATAATATCCAACGACAGCCAGCAGTTGCAGTCCGAAGAGAATGCCGATGAGTCGTAAGTTCATCCGCATATCGCCATTGAGAATGTGCGAAAATTCGTGAGCAATGACTCCTTGCAATTCATCGCGGGTGAGCAGTTCGATGGTTCCGCGGTTGACTCCGATGACGGCGGCGTTAGGCGTGAATCCGGCGGCGAAGGCATTGATGCTCTTTTCGTTGTCTATAATGTAAAGTGTCGGAATCGGAATACCAGCGGCAAGAGCCATTTCTTCGACGACATTGTACAGTCGGCGTTCAGCAGGATCGGTCGTGGAAGGAAAGACTTGTCGTCCGCCGAGCGATTCCGCAATGGCACGCCCTCCACCGGAGGAAAGTGATACTGTTTTGCACAAACTACCACCAATCACCAGCAGAATAACAGAGACGACGCAGAGAATCGCGATGCCGACGGTAGCGTCTGGGTCGATTTCTGCGGAAACGCACGCTATCGTAGAGACGACGGCGACGAGTCCTGCCAGTGCCAGTAGTCCGATAACGTACAGAACGACCAACAGGAACGTTCGGCTTTTCGCCTTATCTTGATGCTGAAAAAAGTCCATGCGACAAATTATATTCCATTGCGGCAGTAAAACAACAAGCCGATCACTGTGTCGCCGTCCCGTAATCCATTGAGTCATCGGGGCAATGATACTTCGTTTGTGATGTCATCCAAAATTGATTGGGCATCGGAACGAGTCAGCACACCGGAATCATAATGGAAGTTAATCGTCATGCGTTCGGCATACGTCATGGCACAAATTCCCATTGCTGTCCATGAGCGGACAGGCGGAGACGATTCGACTCCAATCAATGCCAGTGAATCATCGATTTGGACACATCCTTCCCGAATCGGCAACGGAACGTCGGCGAACAACCGCCCCAGATTAGAAACCGTCGCCGTGGTCCAACATCGATCCTTTCGGGTCATCTTGCGAAAACTGCCGAATACGCACCGATACAGTGTGAGACCATGAATGAACGCCCAGCCAAGATCACATCGTTTAATGTGTTGCATTTCTTCGTGGACTTCTTGGTAAAATGATTTTGTACGCTGTATTTTTTTCAGTTTTCGGTCAAGAAAGACCATACTGACGATGTTGGCGGCGGGCATCCGGGTGTCCGCCGAAGTACGCAGATTGGTCGGAACGGCAACACGGAGATGCCCTCTGTTTCCGTCCGTAACGTGTTGTGTACGCCAGTGTTGCATTGCAAAAAAGGCTGTACAGAGAAACAAATCGTTGATCGTAATTCCGAGTTGCTTTGCCTGCTCTCGAACGTTTTGAGTTTCTATGACGGTTAAGTCCCGATAGAGAATTGCCGGATAATCGCTCGATGGTTTTGAAGTATCGGACGGTTTTTGAGGAGTCAATGGCATGACCCGGTGCATGAGAAATGTCCAAGCCCGAAAAATCCCCCAAAATTGTTTCGGCAACGTTTGCAGTATTTTGCTCCAAGCCAAACCGAATGTTCCTCTGCGGGACAGCAAAGCGAGTTCGACGGGTTCCCTTTGTACAGCGGCAAAACCGCTTCGTGAGGCGTAACCGCACAAAATATCTTCGATGAATCGGGCAATTCCAGCCGCATCGCTTGCTGAGTGGTGTACCTCAAAAATGATATTCGTTTGTCCGTCGAGTTGCGATTCTTCCGAATTGATATTCACATTACAAATTGTAATTTTCGATGACGGTTCACAAAATAAATCAATTCCTTTGGTCGCAGGGAACCGGCGTTCTTCATCCAGCGGCAAACGAACGATTTCGGGAGGCTTCCCGGTGTTTTGCCAATAGAATTGCCCGTTTGTTTCTGTTACCGAACATGTCAGCAATGGATGGTTTTCCAATGCTTTTCGGAGTGCCGACTCAAAAATCGCAACGTTAAACCGTCCTTGCAGTTTGAGCATGAAGAAGCAACTCATGGGATATGCCGGCTGGTCGTCCAACAGCATATACTCCTCAAAGGGGGTTAATCGTAGCGGAAAAAGCATAGTGCCTTGCCAAAATTGATTTTGTGTGTCTTCCACGTTCCCATTTTACCACGAAACATCAAGTCTAAACGGGTCGTTTTGGGAGAGCCTCATTTGTAATATGCTACGATAGAGCGGTACCCAGTAGTCGATTTTGCGAATTAACTTTTACGATTTTTGGGATGTAACCGGCAAGTTCGTTGGCATCAACGTTGGCATACGTCAAGATAACCACGACATCACCGACGATTCCTGATCGTGCCGCAGGACCGTTCAGCATGACGATACCGGAGCCTTGTTCGGCGGCAATGGCATAAGTGGTGATTCGGGTGCCGTTGTTGACATTCAAGACTTGAACTTGTTCATTGGGCAGAATGTCCGCCGCCTCGAGAAGAATCGGATCAATCGCGATACTTCCTTCATAGTCCAAATTCGTTCCCGTCAAAGTGGCACGGTGAATCTTCGATTTGAGCATGATCCGCTGCATCATTTCCCCCTCACAATTTATACCATTGTACCAGACAAGGTCACGTTTTCAAGAGGATAACCCTCATGATTACCGTCCTGATATTTACTTGACTGTTCACAGTTCGTGTGCTAGAATGGCGAACCACTTGGTGTTTGCTTCACCCTTCTCCTTTCAAAAGAATACGACTAATGAAACTTTTCCCAAAAATTCTCGGAATCGGACTCGTCGGGCTTGTGGTTGCCGGACTCATTGCCTGGATAAGCATTTATGCTGGCGTGAAACTCTACAATATCCAAACCGAAGAAGCCAAATATCGAGAATTTCAGTCCGAACTTGCCCGTGCGATGACGGCACATTTGAAATGGCTACGGAACATCGACAACGCAATTCTCTCAGAAAAACCGGAAGTAACCGTCGTAACCGACGGTACTCTCTGTGCTTTTGGCAAATGGTATTATTCCGATGAGACAAAAGCGGCTGTGGCAACGTTGCCCAAAGAATTTCAGGATGCGTTCCATGCCATTGATAAAGACCATTTGGAAGTTCATCGTTTGGGTAGAGACTTACTTGCCGTTTGGAACAAAGATGACATGAAACCCGCTATCGAAATTTTTGTGGGGGCGATCATTCCACAGGCAGATGTTGTTCTGGACGAGTTGGCGACAATGGACGAATTGTGTCTTAAAAAGATCGCCGAAATCCACGAAGAAGGGGATTGGCTTTTGAAAAATCAAAGTATGCCGGTGTTGGTTACATTGCTGATCGGTGTCTTGATCCTTGTCGTTTTTTCTTGGCTCACCGCATATGGAATTCGTGTCTCCGTCCAAGCACTAACGACAGCCGCCTCCGAATTGGCAGAGGGAAATCTGAATGTCGATGTTCAAGTCCGAACGAAAGACGAGACTGCGATTCTTGCCACGGCGTTCAACACACTGGCACATTCGTTGAGAGGTAAAACAGAAGTTGCGCTCGCCATTGCCCGAGGGGACCTGACGGTTTGGGTACCACTCAGATCGGATCACGACCGGCTGGGAAAGTGCCTGGTGCGGATGCGATACAGTCTTTACGACTCGATCAAAGGGTTGAAAGGTCTTGCTGAAAGCATTGGCGATCAAGCCGCGAGTCTAACTCAAGTCAACCAGACGCTCGTTGACAACGCAACAAGTAGTGCTGAAAAACTTAAAGAGGTTGCCGGGTCAATCCGCTCGTCCCACACGCAAACGGGAAAAAATGCCGATAGTGCCAGAGACGCAGAAAAACTGACCAAATCGGCAATGGACGGCTCGAATGATGGTCGCGAAAAGATGGGGCGTATGGTTCAGGCAATGGAAACGATCACAAAGGGGTCCGATGAAATCAAGAAAATTATCCGGGTGATCGATGACATTGCGTTCCAAACGAATTTGTTGGCACTCAACGCCGCTGTGGAAGCCGCTCGCGCAGGGCAACATGGCAAAGGATTTGCCGTCGTGGCGGAGGAAGTGCGGAACTTGGCATCGAGAAGTGCCAAAGCGGCAAGTGAGACCGCCGCTTTGATTGAGGAATCGATTCGACAAGTGGGATTGGGAAGCAATGTAGCCAACGAAACTGCCGAGTCGCTTAACGTTATCACCGACCAAGTCGAACAGATCAGTAAAATCGTTGCCACAATTTCCGAGGAATCCGACCAGCAAGTAAAACATTTAGGGGAAATGACCAATACGGTCAGTCAGGTTAGCGCAGGAGCAGACGACACCATGCAACGAGCATCGAACGTTTCTGAAGTGATTGATTCGATTACGAAGACATCGGGCGGTCTCAACGAGATCGTTCAACAATTCAAATCAAATCCAGGTGGAGTGGTGATGTTGCCGGGTCAAACGTACCCCGGATTCGTTCCGGGTCATGGGGCGTTTCGCAATTTGTGATCAATCTCGCAAAAACAACGGGCACAAGTCCGCCGGTATTTTTGCGTTTGTAAAATCGCGGCGCAAACCTATCCGTTCAACGATTCCGTTCCACTCGAACCTTTTCGATTCGGCGACGGGTAATGTCCGTTACCGTCAGACGAACCGTTTTGCCTTCGTACTCAAAATTAACCGACTCGCCCACTTCGGGAATGTGTCCCAATGTTGAGAAAATAAAACCGGCAACCGTGTCGTAATCCTCTTCTTCCGGTAAATGCAACCCCAACTGCTCATTCAGTTCATCAATGCGGACTTTGCCCAATACGTCAAAAATATCCGCATCTAGTTTGGTGATCGCTTCCGTCGTCATGATCGTATCATGTTCGTCAATAATTTCGCCGACAATCTCTTCCAAAATATCCTCGAGCGTTACGATTCCCGAAACGCCGCCGTATTCGTCCAACACAATGGCGAGGTGCCCCTTTGCACGGTCATCCGATTCGATGCCCGACGGTCTGGCATTTTGAAACTCCTGCAACAACGTATCGACCGCTTTCGTTTCAGGAATAAAAAGCGGCTCCGACATCAATTCCGTCCAGGGACGGCGACCTTCGGGTGCGTTCAGAGCCACTTCCCGAAGCAGGGTTTTCATGTGAAGGACCCCGATAATGTCATCGCGGGTTTCTTTATAAACAGGAATGCGTGAATGAGACGACGTAATCACGAATTGGAGCATCTCGTCCCATGAAAGGGAGTCCGAGATACACTTCATATCTGTTCGCGGAGTCATAATTTCAGAGACGCTCACGTCCCGAAGTTCGATGACTCCCTCGATCATTTCGCGGGCATCGTCTTCGAGCAAGCCATCACGATGTCCCTCGGTAACAATGGTACGGATTTCTTCTTCAAACGCATCTTCGTCTTCAGTATGTCCCGCTAGTCGGCAGAAAAAGAGGGTAACAATCCGGTCAATCAACAGGAGCGGATAAAGCAACGTTGCTGTGGTACTCCAAAGAAACCAGACGAAATAAACAATGGAGGTTCCCCAAAGTTTGACGATGGCACGGGGCAACCAATAGTCGGCTAATACAACGAGAGTTACAATGATACCGAAAAGGAAAATTTTGTTTGCTGTGTCCGACGGCTCGGCATACAAGAATGAAGCAATCAGAAAAAGAGAAATACACAGGAGTCTGGCAAGGCTAGCCGCTGCCCCGACATCTTCGTGTTGTTTGAGGATGACAGCGAGACGTTCTTCGGCACCACGCCGCCGACAGAACCTTTCTAATTTATGCCGGGAAAATGATTTGAGAGACCTGGCACCCAGCGAAAAAACAAAAACGACCAACAATCCCAATGGGACAAGGTAGAACATCAGTCTCCAACGTATCACGAACCGACAGCCTCACTATTCTACACGGAGCAGACCCCACGTCAAGCCGACTCTGGAAAAAACCGTTCAAGAAGTCCAAACCCTATCCTTGACATGAAATAGTTTTAGTGGTATTCTAGTCGTTTTAGTCTGGACATCGACAGAATCCACGGAACAGGGTCTCAATGAACATCTCCCCTCGACTTTTTAATCTTATTTTTGTCTCTCTAACCCTCTGTGCGCTCTATTTTATCAGCGTTCAGAACAACACGGCACAAGAAGCCCCCGCTCCCGCCGAAGAAAGTGTTGTCGTTCAGGAGGAGGAACCGGCTCTGCCGAGTTTGCCCGACGGGGAAGTCGAAGCCATCCTGCCGGTCTTTCCCGACGTTCAGCAGGATGCTCCCGATGCAGCAACGGCTAACCTCGTAGAAGATGATGATCCCGACGAAGCAAGAGTTGAAGCAAATTACCAGGGCTTGATCCCCATTCTCGTATTTCTCGTCCTGGTGATCAGCACTTATTGGTTGGGGGATGTGATTGCAAAGAAAAATCGATTGCCTGAACATGGATTCAAGATTTTCATCGTTCTGCTCGCCTTTTTCGGCAGTTTTGCTGCTCTCGCACTGGGTTGGCACCGCCTGACGCTTGGAATCGACCTGCAAGGGGGTGTCGTTTTGGTCTATGATGCCAAACCGATTCAGCGCGGCGGAGAACAAAACATTGACGTTGTGACCGGAATTGACATGGACCAACTGACCCACGCGATCAGTAGGCGGATCAATCCGGGGGGTGTCCGGGAAATTGCCATCTCCAAACTGGGGGCAGGGCAAGTGCAGGTGATCATTCCGCACGCCGAAGCCGCCGAAGTCGCCCGAATCGAGAGAGTTATCAGCGAATCCGGTGCGCTCACCTTCCGTATTCTGGCTTCCCGTGCATACCCGCAGGATGCCGAAATCATCAGACGGGGTGAAGCCGAACATGGTCGGGACATTCTGGACCACAACGGTAAAGTTCTGGCTCGCTGGGTTCCGATATTCGACAGCCAAAAAGATGATTTTCTCAGAAATCAGGATGCAGTGCTTCGGGAACGCGGGAAGACGTTGGAAGCCCTTGTCAAATACGATGATGGTGTGGACATCACAGGGGAATATCTGACCAATGTAGGACGAGGGATGGGGCAAAAGGGCAATCCCGGTGTTACTTTTAATTTCAATGCCGTTGGTGCAAATAAGTGCGCACGTTTGACTGGTGCAAACCTTCCTGATCAAGTCCAAGACCGGCTGAAGCGGCACATGGGAATCGTTCTCAACGATAGTCTTTATTCTGCTCCCACCATCCAAAGCCGGATCAGCGGAAACGGTATCATCGAATTCAATTCGGGACACACCGAAGCGCAGCGGCAAAAATTGAATCAGGACATTGAGGATTTAATCGGTATTCTCCATGCCGGGGCGTTGCCTGCCGAATTGAGTAAAGAACCGGTCGGACGAATGTTGATCGGTGCCACACTGGGAAAAGACACGATCCAGAAGGCGACGTGGGCTCTTTCTGCTGCCGCCATCGTAACGATTGCGTTCATGATCTTCTACTATCGGCTTGCAGGATGTGTTGCCAGTTTTTGCGTGATTACAAACACGGTCATGATCGTTGCCATTATGCTGGCTCTTCGAGCAGCATTTACCCTGCCCGGTTTGGCAGGACTCGTACTCACAATCGGGATGGCTATTGACGCAAACATTCTCATTTACGAACGTATTCGGGAGGAACTTGCGGGTGGGGCATCACTTAAAATGGCGATCCGCAATGGTTACGCAAAAGCGTTTTCAGCAATTTTTGACTCGAACCTCACGACGATTGGTGTCGGTATCATTTTGTACTGGGTCGGCACAGAGCAGGTCAAAGGCTTTGCCGTTACGTTGACTCTCGGTATCGCACTGAACTTGTTCACCGCGATCTTCTGTGCAAGAGTCATTATGGATGTATTGGCAACGCAACGTTGGGTCAAAACATTCAATATGATGCAACTGTTCCGGCGACCGAACATCAACTTTCTTAGTGCGAGAACGGCGTGTGTTGTTTGTTCGGCGGTTTTGATTCTTGTCGGTTTGACAGCGGTGTTTGCCCGGGGACGTGGGCTTTTGGATATTGATTTCGTCGGAGGCGTTTCGGTCGAAGCCGTGTTCCAAAAAACGCAGAACATTTCCCAAATCCGGGCAAAATTGTACGCCAAAGACAAAACCATTGAAGGGGAAGAAAACCGGCTGAACGATCTTTCGGTCCAGAACGTTCAAATGGACGTGGACAATGAAGGACAAAAAGTGTTAAAGGATACGCACTTTATCATTACCTCCTCGATTCCACAGGTGTCGGGCAAGCCTATTTTGCCGGATGCGTACCGTGCGGTGGTGCGGAATATCTTGAAGGAGACGTTCGGCAGTGATTTGGAGTATTGTCAATTGGATTACCAGATCGAGTCCTCGAAAAGAGTCGCCGACTACGATGAGACAACGGTTCTGATTAAGCGGTATCCCAAGACGAATTACGGATCGCTTGATTCGGAAATTAAAACGATGATTAAGCAAGCCGTCGAAAAGAAAGTGATTGACAGCGAGTTTTCGGTTTCCTCCATTACACGTCAGGATTACGAGGAAGGGAGTCAACAACCGTTTGAAGATTGGACGGTTACGTTCCATGCTCCGAAAGAAAGTCTCGAAGAGGTACTGATGGCTTGGAAAACGGAAATTGACGGTACGCCGAATTTTCCCACTTCAACGACGGTCGGCGGTTCGGTCGCCAGAAATACCCAAATTCAAGGAATGGCAGCGATACTTGCCAGTTTGATATTTATGGGCATATACATTGCGGTGCGATTCCATCGCTGGGTCTATGGTGCGATTGCGGTGGTGGGACTGATCCATGATGTGCTGATCGTACTGGGGTTGATCGCATTGAGCAAGTGGTGTGTGTTTCCTGCTCTGCAAATTGAAGAATTCAGGATCGGTCTGCCGGTAGTGGCGGCGTTTCTGGCGTTAATCGGTTATTCGATTAACGATACGATTATTTTATTCGACCGTATTCGGGAAAATCTTGGTAAAAGTACGATCCTGACCGGTTCGATGATCAATAAGGCGATTAACCAAACATTGTCGCGAACGGTCTTGACTTCGGCAACGACATTTTTGGTGGCAATCATTTTGTACCTTTTCGGCGGACAGGGAATTCACACCTTTGCTTTTGTAGTGGCGGCGGGAGTGTTCTTCGGAACGTACAGTACGATAGGTATATGCTCGGCATTATTGTTCTGGGCAATCGGCAAAGATGACTTGAAACCGGGAGAAACGATGGTCCTCGAAAAAATGTGAACAAGCCCATGCTGGGGACGCAACGCAAGAGCGGTGGGGGCATCAGCCCACCGGTTCATCCTCTTTTTCCCGACCTCTTTTGCCACCCTGTCTTCTATTTCAGTGGGAAACGGGTACAATGAGCAGGGTATGTTTGTTTAGTTCTGATTGGAACACACCATGCCCCTGTGCGACCTGTTTCCGCGGTTTGTCCGGCAGGAAACTCCCCTTTCGATGTACACACGTCTGCAACTCGGCGGCGTTGCGGAATACCTCGCAGAACCGGAAAACGAAGCAGACCTAACCGCACTGCTGAAACACTGCCGAAAAGAGAAAATTCCGGTACGTGTACTCGGTGCCGGTTCAAGTTTACTGATTCCCGAAGCCGGTGTTTCGGGAGTCATCATTATGCTTTCCAACCCGGAATTTTGCCGAATTACCGTGGACGGGTTGCATCTCACTGCTGGGGCAGGCGCACAGTTCGGTCAAGTGATCACCCACGCCGTTTCGCAGGGACTCAGCGGCATCGAGGCTTTTGTAGGTCTGCCGGGCAGTTTCGGCGGGGCGATCTGCGGCAATACCGGTACAACGCACGGTGGCGATATGGGACAGTGGGTCGAAAGTGTTCGGATTGCCAACCTTGATGGTCAGATTTCCGTTTTATCAAAGAACGAAATTGCGTTCGGCTACCGTTACAGTAGTTTGGATGATGTGGTGATGATTTCGGCAACGCTACGGTTGGAAAAGGAGGAACCGAAGGAATTGGCAAAGCGAATGAGAAAGTTGTGGATTATCCGAAAATCGCATCAACCTTCGGGCGATGTCGCTTCGGTATTGGTATTCAAGGACCCAGAGACCGGACCTTCGGCGAGCGAACTCATTGAGCAGGTGGGTCTTAAGGGAACACGAATTGGTGGGGCAAGCATTAGCGAGCGTAACGCCGCTTTTGTTACGGTTGAGCCCGAAGGCATTTTCGACGATGTTTTGCGACTGATCCACTTGGTACAGGAGCAGGTTGCCCTGAATACGGAAATCCAACTGGAACCCGCCCTGGAAATTTGGTGATTCCAACTGTGGGCATTTGCCGGAAAGTAGTATGTCGTCATTGCGCTTGACGGAGCAATGGGAAAAAACCGGAAACCGGCAAAATCGCTCTTTATCGAATTCGGAAATTTTACTAGAATCCGCCTCTATGAAGCGGACTCCCCACTCTCACACGACGGAAACGTCGATGTTTGCCAAGCCACTTGGATCGTTAACTCTGCTCTGTTGCAGATTTCCGGGAGCGGTACTGGTTGTGTCCGTCCTCATCGCCGCCTTTGGTCTCTATTGGACTTACGGAAACCTCGGTCTCAAAATGAGCCGACTCGACCTCATCAATCCTCACAGCGGCTTCAACAAACTTTGGCTCGATTACATTGATGAGTTCGGCGACAATAACGAAGTCATCGCCGTTGTCGAAGGCAAAGAAAACAGTGAAGTTATTGCCGTTTTAGAACTCCTTGCCAAGAAAATTGCTGAATTTCCCGATCTTTATCAAGATGTTCTTCAGGGAGTCGATCTTTCCGGCATCCACCACAAGGGGCTTCATTACATTCCCGTCGAAGACCTTCAAACGATCCAGCAGTTCGTTGCTCAAACGCTCACGCTTCTTGATCCAAGAAATCAGCAACCGTCTCCGCCGATGGCGATGGAGAACGTTGCTAACCTATTGACCACTCTTTCGCAAAGCAATACAGCCGAAGGAAATATGAAATATTTCCTTTTTCCGACCAATGACGAAGTCATCGGCATTGTGTTACTGCGACTCATCAACATTGACAAAACGCAGTTTTCGCAGGGGACGGAAGCCATCGGTACATTGCGAAACATCGTCGAACAAGTTCGCGCAGGACATCCGTCGCTTCAAATCGGTCTGACGGGCATGCCGATCCTCGAACACGATGAGATGGCATTGAGTAACGAGGCAATGATGGCAGCAACACTCTTGTCGTTTGCCGGCGTTTGCATCGTCTTTATGGCGGGCTTCGGTTCACTTCGGCATCCGTTTCTTGCAGTGCTTGCGCTCCTCATCGCCTTTGCATGGACGATGGGATACATCACGCTCGCCGTCGGACATCTGAACATTTTGAGTATCGCTTTTGGAGCCATGCTCATCGGATTAGGCACGGATTTCAGCGTTCACTATTTGGGAAAATATCTCGAATTACGCAAGGACGGCAAGAATGTTATCGAATCGCTTTGCCAGGCGGCGGAACTTGTCGGTCCCAGTATCCTGACAGGGGCATTGACAACTTCGGCGGCATTTTATGCTGCATCGTTTACCGAATTTATAGGAGTTGCCGAACTGGGAATCATTGTCGGCGGCGGAATCCTGTTCTGTGTTACCGCAACGTTCACCGTGCTTCCTGCACTGATTGTGTTAATCACACCCACGACAGCACCGGGGACAGCACCGGGCAAAAATGTTCTGTCCGACAATCTGTTCGACATTCGAGGTGCTCTCGTACCGGTCCTCAAGTTTCCGAAAATGACGCTTTTTCTTTTTGCCCTCGGATTTCTGTATCTGCTGACTGGCATTCCCAATGTGCGGTACGACCATAATCTGCTCAATTTGCAGCCGGAAGGGCTTGAAAGCGTTGCGTTGGAACAGCGTCTCCTTTCCTTGAATTCGGATAAGGGGGGGAAAAATGCTTGGTTTGCCTTGTCAATTGCCGAAACCAAAGAAGAACTACTGGAACGAAAAAAACTTTTCGAGCAAAAGTATCCCGAATTGCAAACCGAAGAAATCGTTTCATTTTTTCCCGAAGCCGACTCGGAGCGAGTTCGCATTATCCAATCACTTGCCGAGACATTACAGCACCTCCCGGATCAATTTCCAGCCATGGCAAATCCTCAGGTTGCCGAACTGTTGCGCCGGCTTCACTCGCTGAAAGCAATGGCGGTGTCGGAACCTCCGACAGTGAATGATTTGCCGGAGTCGCTGGTCTCACGGTTTGTTGGCAAGCACGGTAAACATCTGATGCGGATTTACTCGACGGCAAATATATGGGATATGGACGAAATGGAAAAGTTTGTTACGGCGGTTCGGGATATTGATCCCTATGCGACGGGCAGTCCGCTACAAACATACGAATCGTCGATTCAAATGCAAAGGGGGTTTCTTTCCGCAGCCTATTATGCACTTATAGCGATCTTGATTTTAACGTGGGTGGACTTTCGCAGTATTACCGCTTCTTTCTTAGCACTCCTGCCGATGTTTTTGGGGTTTGCGATGATGTTCGGCATCATCGGCTTGCTTGATTTACCGCTCAATCCGGCAAACATGATTGTACTACCGCTTGTCATGGGAATTGGCATTGATGACGGCGTTCACCTGGTTCATGAATTCCGACACAACCGGTCTAAACGTTACGTGCTCTCTGCCGCGACTACGACGGGCATTTTGCTCACGACGCTGACGACACTTGTCGGTTTCGGCAGTATGATGATTGCCTCGCACCGGGGATTACAGAGTCTTGGTCGGATTTTTGTCATCGGGGCAACGTGTTGCATGATTGCGTCGATTGTTGTACTGCCTGCCATACTGACGCTTTGGACGCGCCGTGAAAAGGATGTAGCGGCTCGGAGATTACCGGTCGATCCTGTGCTGCAACGCAACCGTCTGATCCGTCGGGGAATATAGTCCGATGCCGTAACCTGTATCCAAAGTAAGGAACGGTCTTGACTGTCAGCGGTAAATTCGTTACTGTTCCCGTATGGCAATGCACCATGCCGAAGACGAAGAAGACGATATACCCAAAGTCCGAAAACGGCGGTATAAACCCAGAAAAAAAGCGGATGACGATGAGGATGCGCCTAGTCCGCCCAGCAGAAGAGGGGCGGTGGAGAATGACGACGAAGAAGACGAGGAGTATAGCAATTCGACCGGATATGTCTTCCTCGACATTGCCCTCGACTTTGTAGACGACTGTATCGACTGGGCAAAGACCCATGTTTTCTATGCGATCATCATTGGCACCGTTTCGTTCCTCATTGTTACAACGCTTTCTTATCTTTTCATCAGTTCTTGGATTCGGTATCTGAACCGCCCTACCTTGGTTGCGGTATCCAACGCATACCATCTTGGTCTTTTTCCCGAAACCAAACTTCTTGCCGACGAGGCTCTTCGGTACGTTTCGCCCCATGATTCCGAGACTCGGTCCGCCTTTCTGTTTTTACAAGGAGCCGCCCTCTGTGCGATTGCCGAACGAGCCGTTCCCGCCGACCGGCACGACTATTATCTTACGGCTGCCAACTATCTCAAAGAGTCTGCCCGGTATGATTTTCTTCGCGGCAGCGTTGCCGAAGGTTGGTTTTTACTGGGAAAAAGTTTATTCCACTGCGGTGAATTGGAACAATGCCGAAAACCACTCGAAATCGCACTAGAAACAAAGTATCCGCATCCCAAAGAGATTTATTGGTACTTGACGAATGCCTATTTTTGGGGACCGTCCGTTGATTTCAGGCGAGCCAAACAATACTTAAAACGTTTTCAAGAAGAACCAACGACCCTCGAAGAAGAACTTGTCGAATCGTATCTTCTTGAATCGATGCTCGCCTTGCAAACAGAAGGGATTAAAGCCGCCGAAGAGATATTCGAGAAGGTTCCGCATTTTGAACAATTTGCCGTTATGCGTCAGTTCGTCGAAGGTCAAATTGAATTTGTGAAGGCGCGAGAACTTCGGCAACAAGCGATTGATCTCGAAACGGATCCCAATCCGAGAATCTTACGAAATCTGCCCGTCGCTCCTGCTCCGGTCAATCCCGAAACACTGATCATACCGGAACCGACCAATGGCTCACCGCCGGAGGCAATTCCGACCGCTCCGGCGCCAGTTCTTCCGATGGATGAATCGACTCTTCGTGAATTCATGCTTCCCGCTGGTCCCCCCGCACCGATTACCGGGGTGTTTGACAACAGTTCGGAAGTTCAGCAGCGGATCGCGGCAATGCAAGCCCGATTTGCGGAGAACGTGTCAGACGACGAGATTATTGTATTGCCCCAACAGGATGTACGACCAGCACCGGAGCCGCCGTCCACACAGGAAATTGTGTTTGATCCGTATGAACACAATCCTATTTTGAAACGGATCAAAGAACTCCGGGAAGCCGCCGCCGAGCATTATCAACGTGCCATTGCCTTATTTGCCGAAGTGATTCGGTTGTCCGATTCCAACGACCCGTGGGGGCGCACCGCCCGACTGCTTGCCGGCATGAGTTATGCGGAAATGGGGGACTCAAACAATGCGAAAAACCATTTTCATAGTCTGATCGAAGCGTTTCCTCGGTCATCCGAAGCAGCCGTCGCCGGTTTTTTGATCGGCGAATATGACCGAACGAGAGGAGATACCGATGCCGCTTTTCGGGCGTTTGGATATGCGTTTGAAAACATACGGCGCAATCCCGCTTACACTTCATTTTGGCTGCCGAAAACGATGATAGTGGAACGGTGTACGGCAATGGTGCATAGCGACATAGACAAGAAAAAGCATGCGGACACTCTCAAACTTTTGGGCATACTGAACGGCGTAATGCCTCCGGCGACTCGTGTCCGATTGAAAGGAGAAGCCTACGAAAGTTGGGCGGCACTGCTTCAATCGCAAGCCGAAACCACATTCGGCGAGCAGGGCAATCAACTTGCCAGAGATGCCGAATCGAAGCGGCGCAGTGCCGGTGCAGCGTTCGATGAGTTGGCGCAATTACTTTCCGATACGAAGGACTTTACCAATTTACTATGGCGCAGTGCCGAAAATTATCGGCTTGGTAAAGATTACCGGCGGGGAATCATCGAATACAAAAAGTATAGCAAGGCAGACCCGATTCGCCGTCGTCCCGAATTGAACTTGCGACTCGGCGAAATGTATTTTCATCTTGATTTTATCAGTGAGGCAGCATACGTATTGGAAGAGGCATTGCGCGACTTTCCGGCACACAATTTGACTCCACAACTTCGGCTCGTTTTGAGTCATGTGTACTACGAACAGAAGGAGTGGGACAAGGCAAAAGCGTTACTCCAATTAAATCTGATCGGCGAAGCCTCTCCTGCATCGGCATCCTATCGGGACTCCATGTTTGCACTCGGCAATATAAGTTTTGAACAGGGGGATTTGGATGCTGCCATCGCCTATTTAGAGGATGCCGTTAAAGTCCATCCGGAAGCCATCCAGTCGGCGGAGGCTCACTACACGTTGGCACAAGCCTATTTAAGGCAAGCAGAAAATCAGTTAAAAGAACTTGTCGAAAACTCACCGGAGGCTGTGCGGCGAACCATTGAATCGATTGTGCTAACGCATCGGCAGAGGGCGTTGACGCATTTGACGCAAACGGAAAACGTGCTGTCAGATCGGCAGCGAGTCATCGGATTAAGTGAAGCGGAAAAATTGATGCTTCGAAATGCCCAGTTTGCGGTCTGTTCCGTACTGACGAAAATGGAACAATACGATCAGGCGATTCCGAAACTCAATGCGTTGGCGACGATGTATCAGGACAGACCGGAAACATTGGACGCTTTGGTAAAAATGGCTTATTCTCAGCGAATGACCGGCAGGGAAACGGAGGCGCAAACGACATTAAAACGTGCAGAAGTCCTTTTGAATCAGTTGGAAAAGATCGGTACGATTGCGGACGGCACAAGTTGGCGAAACGTCATCCGGGAACAAATGGGACGATAAGTCACTTCGATTGCCAGAAAAGGGCTCTCCAACAATGTAACCTATTTCAGGGGATGAGCGACAGGTGTTGCGGTCTTGACGGGCACTGTGGTTTTGGGAGCGGGTACGTTGTAAAACGAGGAGCCGAAACCCTGTGGATACCCTTGGGATTGCGCATTGTTGGCGTTCGCGATGGCTTGGGCAAGGTTCAAATAGACTGACGTTTTGGATTTTCCGGGACAGTAACCGGGTTTGGCAGGTGTCTGATACGGTTCTGCGGTTGAACATCCCAACCTCATACCACCCATAAAAATGAAGTCCGCCTGTGCTTTCGCCGCAATCAAAAACGAGAGAACACAAAAAAGACCGGCAAGACACACTATCTTGCATGTTTTAATGGGTTGCAAGTTCCTTAACATCCTGTACCTCGCTTTCTTCCCAACGGGCGCAAAAAATCGCTGTCTCCACGAGACCATCCGATAATAGACCACAATTAAGGAGTCGTACCAAAACAACATTGACAATTTCCGATTACCCTGGTGAAATCTTACACCCCAACTTTTCCAAAAATACCCTTGAGATAATGCCCAAGACACCGGAAACCGATGAAATCATAACAGGTTAATGGGAATTAGTCAAGGTTATTTTTACCCCCCCCTAAACATCTCTTTTCCAGTACACCCCCAAAAAGGGCGATATTACGGGGTATTTCAGTATTGTTTTCCGGCAAAAGCCTTGAAATATCGGTTTCAATGCTTCGTTCACCTGTGCCGTATTCAAACGGCGAGAAACATTATTTCTCCCCCTTCTTACGTTCGGGGTTCATTCTCCCCTTTCCCAACTCCTGCCTCTTTTTCTACGATTGTATCGATTGTAGGGATTGTGCAGGAAGAATATTTTTGTTTCAAGTGGGGCTACTTGAATTGCCGATACCACCGATGTCGCCGTGTCTGTGCCAGTTTATCGGCATATAAGGAGAATAAAATGAACCGAATTTTTGGATTTTCGCTCGCCGTTTTGACACTTTGCTTCCTGCCGCTGTCCGATTCGTCCGTTTATGCGGGCTTTTGCGGCGTTGGTGCTTGCGACCCAGCCCCGCAATGCAGCGACTACGTCGAACATTGCAAAACTATAACACGTTTCTGTCGAAAAGTGGTTTATCAAGATCAGCAGATGACGTGCTACAAAACCGTCTATGAAAAAATTCCCACAGCCCACAAAGTTACCTACTGCAAGTACGTTCCAGAAACCCGGACGAAGGAAGTCCACTACATGGCATACAAGCCCGTCTGGGAAACGAAAGTCAAAACCGTAACCTACAACGTTTGCAAGCCTGTCTGGGAAACGAAAACGAAGTACGTTCCCTATACCGTTTACAAACCTCAATATGAGGAAAAGGTACGAACTTGGACGGAGTATAAGCCGGTTTATGAAACCAAAACAAAACACGTTGCTTATACTGTTTGCAAGCCGCAGTGGGAAACCCGGCAACACGTTTACACGGTCAATAAGGTTGTTTCCGAAATTTGCCAAAAAACGGTTCCCTACACCGTTTGTAAGGCAGTGCCGGAGAAAAAAACACGTACTTGGACGGAATACAAAACCGAATTTGAGACCAGAACGAAACACGTTGCCTACACCGTTTGCAAACCACAGTGGGAAGTTAAGCAACGGAAATATACCGTTTACCGCCCTGTTTGTTCGATCCAAACGAAGGAGGTCGCCTATACCGTTTGCAAACCGGTGCCGTATCAAAAGACCATTCAGATTAATTGCGGACGCTGGGAACGGCAGTGTTATCAGGTGCCGGGTCCCGTCGTGTACAAAAAGGTTGCAGTTGCTGATCCGTGCGCTGCGGCTTGTTCCGATACAGGGAACGGGGGCGGTGCCGCCACTTATACACCATGCAAGTGCAAGTTGGTCAAGGTTCAGTGCCCGCCGGTAACGTGTTACCGAAAAGTTTGGATTCCCGAAGTCAAGGAGAAAGTGATCAACTGTGTCAAATACGTTCCGCAACGGTGTACGAAAACGGTCCACTATTCCACAACGAAGTTGGAGCCGGAAGTTCGAGTTCAGCACTACAAAGTTTGCAAAATGGTGCCGGAAAAGCAAATCAAAACCGTAACTTATCAGGTTTGCAAAAAGGTTCCCGTTACACGAAGTTGCACGTACACTGTTGTCAGGTATGTTCCCGAAAAGCGGCTGAAGACTGTTTCCTATCGTGTTTGCAAAGTCGTGCCGGAGCGCAAAGTTTGCACTTATCGCGTTTGCAAAATGGTGCCGGAGAAGCATGTCAAGGCAGTTCAGTATCAAGTGTGCAAGATGGTGCCGGTACAAAAGAGTTGCAAGTATCGTGTTTGCAAGATGGTACCGGAAAAGCAAGTCAAAAAGGTTTGTTACCAGGTTTGCCGGGAAGTTGTGGAGCAACAGACAAAACAGGTGCAGTATAGGACGTGCCGTCTCGTCGCGGAGCCTCGTGTCCGGCATTGTGAATATACGGTACTGAAGCCCGTCGTTTGTGAGAAGATCGTACAGGGGTACCGAATCGAGGCGAAGAAGGTTCCTTACACGGTTACGCGTAAAGTGCCAAAAATCGTGTTCTGCAAAGTGCCGGTACAGGTTTACGCATCACGTTGCTCGTGTTGCCAAGCGGAGTAAGGCTTTCGTGGGGATGTCGTTAGCGGTACAACGCTTTACCGTCCTTTTCCTTTTTTGGGCAAAGCCTTTTTGACTCTTTTTCGAGGCGGAAAGCAGAAATCCATGTCGTCGTCATCTTCGTCGCCGTCATCATTGCCTAGGAGGCGAGACAGCATTTCTTGCGGAGAGAACGCGATAGTGTAGTCGGGAATTTCTTCGAGCAGATCAATCATTTCGAGGGCAGCCTCTGCTGCTTCGGCACCTTTGTTACCGGGAGCGGGATTGACTGCTTTGTCTTTCTCGCTTTCCACGATGCCGCTTCGGGCTTCCGCTTGTTCGATGGTATCGCAGGTGAGAACACCGAAAATGATGGGCTTGCTGTACTGGTGAGCAAGATCGCCGAGAGTCATGCCAACAAATCGGTTGATATGTCGATCATGGCTGGTTTCCCCTTTGATGACTGCTCCCAGACAAATGATCGCCAAACACTTCGGGTCTTTCGCAAAATGATCCGCAACGAAGGGAAGTTCATACGCTCCCGGCACCCAAACAACTCGGATGTCGTTTTCATGAACATTGTGCTGTCGCAGTTTGGCAAGCGCACCATCAAGGAGCCGCTGAGTGATTGTTTTGTTGAATCGGGCTACCAGAATCGTAATGTTTCCGTCCGCCGGGGGTTGACAAACACGTCCTTCAAATACTTGCATGCCCACTATTGTCCATTTTTTTTCGGTAATGTCAACGGGATAACGTATCAGGCGATAGACTGTCCTCTCTGGATTCCCGCCATGTGGGAATTTCGCAAGAAATTTTTTATGCACTCACCTCATGCGGCTTCCATTGCTTTCTCATCTATGGTGTGTGTTTGGCTTTTATAGGAACGTTTTCTGTTTCCTTTTCCGATATGAGTATTTACTTTCATTTTACGTTAACTCGGCGACAAGTTTTCCCCTCTGCGTTATTTTTCTGACAAAAAAAACCAAAAAAAGTTCCGAAAAATTTGGCGTGCCAAATCGCTAAACAATACAAGACTTACGGCAAATCGCCTCGACGTAACCTTTGCAACGATCTGTTTTCCGTCGCCGATGGTTTGACAATTTTTTCGGAGCGGGTAAAATCCTTGCATCCATTCGAGGGGCACGGAGGCTGAAAATCGAATCGCTGGCAATGCGACCCATTGCCGAGGTGGGATTACCCAGCCTGCCAGTCGATTTTCAGTCTTTTTCCCCTTACGACTATTCGTCCTCCTCATTCCCCATGCTTACAGTAACGGATTACACTCCTGCCTGCACGGAACCCGCCAGCACAGACATCGTACACAGTCGTTCCGTTTCCCCTATTCTCGCACGGATCGCCGAAAAAATTGGAGAAAAACGTTTCGACCTCTGGTTCGGACAAGATGCACAGTGCCACAACAATGCGGAAAAAGTAACGTTTCACATCCGCGACACGTTTAGAATCAGTGGAATCCGTCGGCACTGTAAACAAGCGATTGATCAAGTCGTATCAGAACTTTTCGGTAAAAATTTGCCTATCGACTTTGTAGTCAAACCAATGCAAAAAGCCGAACCGAAAAAAACGACTATTGTACCCTCTATTCCTGTCCCCGTTCAGACAGCGCACACTTCGCCGCTCGGGACACTCTTCAAAAATTCTGAACCGGACAAAGAAAAATTGGGTCGCCGCTTTGCCTCATTAGCAACGTTTCTCGAAGGTTTATCAAACCGCCTGGCATGCCGTGCCGCCGATCTGGCAATTCATCATCCAGGACAGATCAATCCCCTCTACATTTTCGGACCGACCAGCGTCGGTAAAACGCATCTTCTCGAAGGCATCTGGTCGGCAGTCAAAAAATCTTCTTCACGCCGTCTGCCGCTCTACATGACTGCGGAACAGTTCCTTTCCTCCTTTGTCGAAACGATTCGTTCCGGTTCGCTTCCTGATCGGAATCAAAGTTTTCGGAGCCGATTCAAGGGGATTTCCCATCTCTTGATAGACGACATTCAATTTTTTGCCCGAAAGGAATCGACACAGACGGAATTTCTGCAAGTCTTCGACTCGTTGCGAAGTCAGGGCGTTCAACTTGTTTTTACGGGAGACCGTCCCTTGAAAGAGTTGCCGCTGCGCAACGAATTGTTGTGCCGATTGGAATCGGGAATGGTTTGCGGCATCGAATTGCCAGAGCGAGAATTGACGTTGCAAATCTGTGAAAACATGATTCGGCAGCGGGAACTGCCGATGGAAGTAGGGGTGTGCCGATTGATTGCTTCTCGGTTCGGTGTTCATGCCCGGCAGATTTCAGGGGCGTTGAATCGTCTCCATGCGGTCTATTTAACGAATGGAGAACCGATCACTGCCGCCATAGCGGAGGAAGCGTTGAGTGATTTGCTCCGATTGAATCGCCGCGATATTCGGCTTTCGGATATTAGCAAAATCGTTTGTGAAACGTATGGTATTTCCGATGAGACATTGCGTTCCAAGAGTCGGGTAAAACAGGTTGCGACTCCGCGAATGTTGGCGATGTGGCTTGCCCGCAAGTACACTCGATCTGCTCTCTCCGAGATCGGACTGTACTTCGGCAACCATTCGCATAGTTCTGTAATTTCGGCACAGCGCAGAATTGACCGACAAATGGGTGATGACAAGGTGATTGCCGAAATGGTGCAAAAAATCGAGCAGGCGTTGGGATAGGGTAACACACACTGGGGCATACCAGTAAACTGATATTTTTTCTTTGCGATCTTTGCGGTAAAATCTAGCCGCAAAGAATGTCAAGAGTACGAAGGGGCATTCAGAAAAAAACACCGTTTTACGGAACAGCATTACCGAAGCGGCGTTTAAGGGTCGCTTTGATTTCCTCAAGCCAGCCTTGCCGCTCTTCAGGGGTACTCAACACAACGGATTCAAAATTGCGGCGTTCAAAGGATCGTGAGCCGAGCAAACCGAAAACGATGACCTGCCAAAAATTTTCAATGGGATCGCCATAGAGGTTGATTTCGACATCACGAGGCGTATTCGAGGTCGAAAAAACCTGCACAATTTTTCCGCCAACATGGGAAACAACGCCATCCTTTGTAAAATAATAACAAGAATTGGTTCGGACAACCCGATCAACCCAGCCACGGAGAATGGCGGGCGGTCCCCCCCACCAATTCGGATGGACGAAAACGGCTCCGTCTGCCTCCTTAAAACAGCGGACATGATTTCGCAGATACTCCGGTAGTGCCTCTTCCGGCATGCTGTCCTCGCCCAGCGGCAACACCGGATCGAAGTGTTCCTGATAGAGATCGTGAAAAATGACTTCGTGTCCCAATTCCTGCAAGACCCTTACAGACAGTTCTGCAATGGCATGATTAAAACTGTTTGGTTTCGGATGCCCCAAGATCAGCAATATTTTCATCGATACACGTTGCGTTAAATCCCTTTCCCTGTGAGGGATTCTACTGCAAGTCCACTCGAATGGCAAGCCACGAACCACATTGGGGCTTTGCGGTCAGGGCTACAAGTTTTAGACAATGTTTGACGGCGAGGAAATTCACTGCTACGTTCCTTGGTGGAGACACTTGTGTGCGTCAACCCAATTGCGGGGTAGAGCCATTAGAAACTATCTATTTTACCTAACCCGCACAATCGGCAAAATCTGTATATTAAAAAATCTTTACAAACATTCTTTTTTTGCGTTTCCCGATTCAAGACTTACATGCCTTGTTTCCGATAAGGCTAATGACCCTGAAAAAGTTAAGGCGTGCGGGAGGCACATTCAGGGATAAGTCAGAAGCCGATTGGGAAAAATTTGGGCCGTGTGTCGGCCCATCGGGCTGACACAATTAACCATGGTAATCCTTTCAAAGGAACCAACAAAGGAAAAAGGAGAGTTTATCCAATGAAGTGCAAAGTTTTAATGGCCGCTCTCGTCATCACCCTGCTGATGGGCGTTCGAGGTTTTGCGAATCCCTGTGATCAAGCATGCGTTGATCCGTGCGGAGCGAATGATGGGTGCGTGAAGTCTTGCGACCTGTTTTCCGGTCTCAAGAAGTTAGTGAATGGAGTCCGTCTCAGTAACAACTGTGGTCCCTGTGACGGAGTTGTCGCCTGCAATCCGTGCGATGATGTCGCCGTTTGCAATCCATGCGACGAAGTCGGCTGCAACGATGGTTGCCTGCCGAAAATCGAATTAGGCAAACGCCTGCGCAATTTGTTTGCTTCTCATGGTTGCAATCCGTGCAATCCGTGCGATGAAGTCGGCAACTGCAATCCGTGCGATGACGTGGCTTGCGATCCTTGCTGCAACGTCGGATGTGATGATGGTTGTTGCTCGCCGAAGTTCTCGTTCCGGGGTCTGTTCAAGGGTTTCCGGTTGAGTGGTTGCCGTGATAACGACTGCAATCCGTGCGATGAAGTCGGCAACTGCAATCCGTGCGATGACGTGGCTTGCGATCCTTGCGGTAACACATGCAATCCATGTGATGACGCTTGCAACGGTGGTCGAGGCTACCTGTTTGACCTGCCGCGAATCAGCCTGAAGAAACTGTTCGGCGGGTTCCGTGGTTGCTGTGACAGTGGTTGCAATCCGTGCGACGAAGTTCGTCCCTGCGATAACACTTGCTGCCGCTAAGGCTAGACGCTTCCTCGCCTCCCGAAGCCATAGCAGGTTAAAGTTCAATCGTCGGTAGAATGGACATATCAAAGCCTTTCGTTGAAAACTCAACGAAAGGCTTTCTGTGTTTCTGCCAAAGACGTATAAATCATTGTTTTGCCTTCTATTGTCAATCTACCGGAAAAGTGTGTTCCGTACAGAATGAATGTTGCCAGCGACAGTGATTCGTAGGTTCCGGTATCAACGCGGGACACGATTCCGCGATGATCGATGATTTCCCCTTCGTAATCGAGATAGTGTTTGCGGTGGTCCGGCAGTCGGGTTGCCGGACAAGCAAAGGAGGAACCGCCCGAACACTGCGGCGGAATCGACCATGTTGTCAGTGCGGAGTCCGTTTCCAGCATGACATCCCAGTGATCTTCCGTCGGCGATTGGTGGTACAAAATTACAAAGCGGTACATAGTCATTTCAAAAAAACCTCTCTTGTGGCTCTGGTAACACTCTGCTTGCCAACGCCCTTGCCGCAATTAACAAGCCGACCTCTTCATCAAAGTCAAAGTTCGGCAATGTCTTGGCGTACAATTTCAATTTGTCCCCATTCGGCAAATACTGTATCTGCGTTTTGATCTCCCGCTTGTGTGCTTCGTAAAATTCCCTTTCTGGCTTTTTGATTTCATTGCCGCAAGCATCCACGCCGGCAACCAATGGGGGTGCCAGTTCCTTTCGCAGCGACAGAAAGTCCCGACTTTCTCCCAAAACACTGCCGTCGGAATCGAGAACTCGAACGTTCATTCGCAGTTCCGTCGGCAACTGTTCCGTATTGAAATCGGTCGGCACAACAATGCGTCCAACAAGCCGCGTAACCTCTTTGCAAATTTGCCCTTCGAGATCGCCTTCGCCGAACCGGATTTTGCCCAGCAACTCCTTGACCGTGTCGGGAATCGGCACGATCTGACGACGTATCTCCTTCGGCAGCGATTTGAGCAACGCCGTGATTTTGCGTTCCATCAAGCCGGGCACGAGCCAACCGACCCGCGCAGGTTCCAACTGCCGAATGTTTTCCTGCGGCACGATCAGCGTGAGACCATCATCCGCATCTCCCGGTGCGTATCGGTATTCAATATCGAACGTCTGCAACTTGTCGGGGAACGCCGACACATCTGCGGACACCGTACAGAGGTCGGCAAAGGTCATGAACCAATGCTGCGTCGGATGTTCTTTGGCATATTTTTCCAGCGACCGCTTGTCAAACACTTCGTCGGGCAACCGCTCTTGGTAGAACTGATACCTTGCCGACTCCGGTCGGATCATATCGGGCTGCCGGGCTTTGTCCTGCATTTTTACCGCCTCGTTCAAGAGCGACTGATTGTGGACGAAGAATGCGAGGTGGGTTTCCAAATCTCCTTCGACCAGAGCGGACTGAATGAAAATGTCCCGCGAAGTCTTCGGATCAATCGGTCCGTAATTGATTCGGCGTTTCGGAACAAGCACGATCCCAAAGAGCGACACTTTTTCAAAGGCGTGAACATAGCCCGTCTCGCTGTCCCAATGGGGTTCGAGATAAACCCGCTGAATCAGATGTTTGGCGAGCGGTTCGATCCAATTTGCGTCGATCTGCGCTGTCGTCCGTAGGTATTTTCGGGACGTTTCCAAACGTTCCGTTGCCACGATCCAATGGGGTAGCCCCGATTTTTCTGTGTCGGTTTTTACCTCTTTCGGTTGACTGACATTCTTTTTTTGCAATCCGCTGCCGGGCCACAGCACGAATTTTCCGCCGCCACAGACATTGTATTCAAATCGGTTCTCCCTCTGCGCAATGCCGGAGAGGTTCCCCGCCAGAATGGAGCGGTGAAGCGGGGCGTAGAGTTTGTCGAAATCTCGTTCTTGTGCCATAGGGTAGTATAAATCGGAGTCTCAATCTTTAAGGCACTGTTCCTTGCTTGCGCGGCAGACTCCGTGGCGGGAAACGGAGTTGATTGATTTCCTCAAACATCGCAACGACATTTTCCGGCGGTACTTCGGCAAGGATATTGTGAATCTGTTGGAAAACGTAACCGCCGTCGGGAGAAAATTGTGCAAACCGCTCCCGAACACATGCACGAACCTGTTCCGGTGTTCCGGTCGGCAAAATGGTTCGCGTATCGCAACCGCCCCCCCAAAACGTGATCCGGTCTCCAAACGTCTTTTTGAGCAACTTCGGTTCCATACCTTCGCAACCGACCTGAACAGGATTGATACTGTCGAGTCCGGCATCGATCATGTCGTCAAGCAATGGCGCAACACCGCCGCAACAATGGAGTTGCGTCTTGACGTTCGGTGCGATTTCCTTGGCTCTTTTCCAAAGCCGCTCATGGTAAGGTCGAAAATACTTTCGATACATCGACAGCGAAAACATCGGTCCTTTTGCGCTTCCGAGATCGTCGCCGAACATGATAATATCGATAAAGGGACCGACAACGGACAGCCACCGTTCGAGATTGGCAAGATGCAGTTCGCAAAGTTTTTCCGAAAATCGGACACAAGCCTCTGGAAAAAGTCCCATGTAGGTCATGTAACGTTCCATGCCGAAGAGATAGCATGGAATCTCGAACATATTCCCGCCGAAGAGTCCGATGATCGCCCGATCCGTTGACTGCCGCAGACGTTCGGCTCCTGCCCGAAGTCGGACGAGACCACGTTCGTCCAAAGGAAATTCCCAGCCGGGCGAGGGAACGCCCGTCCACGAAGTCCTCGGCAACATTTCCGCAAGATCGTCAAAGGAATCCGTTGCGAAATTTCTCTCGGCGAAGGGAAAAAAAGTTTGCTCGAAGAAGACGCAACCGTCTCGCATTGCGGCAGCGCGTTCCCCCTGAACGAGCAGATACCGATCACGACCGTCGGCTTCGATGTCCGCGTAATGCGGAATCATGCAGTCCGTACCGTCAGGCAGCGTCCACGGCTTCCAATCGGTCGTTTCGAGGCAAAAACCGCGTCCCAATTCGATGGTATCGACCCGGAAAATATCGAGAATTGCCGGTTCAACAATCGCCAACTGCTGGACGACATCATAAACGTAGACGTGTCCGGTTTCGATTCCCAAGTGCTTTTTGAGTTTTGAGTATGCGATAGCACTGATTCCACTGGAACGGTGTCCGCCGAAGTCAATCGGCACCGCATCGGCAGGTCGGCGTTCCAACGTGTTCAAGACGCGAGTTCGTGAGTTCATGGGAAATCAGGGAGCGGAATGGATTCTACAACGCTCCTATCCTACTTGCCGCCATTGGGTCTGTCAACGGTTTGGGACTACCGGGCAGCCCGATGGCAAGTTCAAAATGGGGATTTTTTCGGAAATTCACTTGACGTAGCCCATGCCACTTGTTATGATGGGGGATACAATGGGGGGTGTTGTACCTCTTTGAATGGAATTTAAGACGGCACCCCGATCAAGCCGAAAGAATATCTAGTACCTGACCATCATTAAAACGGTGAATGAATACCACAGTTTTAAGTTCTGCACAAGCGGTCTGTGTACGGAACCAACAGGCGGTAATTGAACGAATTCGTTGCGTAGGGCGAACAAAATAGCCAGAAAGGAAAATAGAAGACTTAGGTTGAACGATGAAAAACATTTTTGATACTCTTTTGGAGATCGGACACGACGAGGAATTTGTTCCCGTCGTAACGGAGGATTTTCGTCCGACCGATGCTCCTGCCGGTTCGCCTGCAAAATTAGAGGTGTTAGCGGAACGTATTCGCAACGGCTTGCCTTTGTGGCATCCCGAAGATCGGGAAGATTTCGTCGGTTTGACCGGTACTGTCCGCCCCAGAGATAATTCATAATTTTCTGACGAGGGATTCTTGATAAGACAGATCATATTGCCTATAATGATCGTATGGATCGTTTTCCCGCTTCTCTAGAATTTTTGGCGCATCAGCGAACGTTGTCGTGGTTGCTTGTGCCGGTCATGGTATTGCCCATCGGCATCACCATTTTATTTCTTTTCGGTCGAGTGTTCGCCCTGTTGCACGATACTTTTTCCGCATCGGTACTGGACTGGACGGCACTGGCTCTCTGTATTCTCTGGTGTTTGTCATTGATACTGCTTTTACTCTGTGCCGTCCTCATGTTGTTGCGGGAAAAACCGGAAGAATAGACCCCACCCGAAACCTTTGCGGCTCAGTTCTTGCCCATCAGTTCTTCATAGTCTTCAATGGTTCCGTTGTCGAGGCAACAGTCGATGATACGCCGTCCATGTGAATCAAGGTCGGGTTTGAGATACTGCTGAAGTTCCTTGTGGAAAAACTCGACCAGGAGTTGCGCCCCCGCATCGTAACCAGCAAGCCCCACTTCCGGTTGCTCTTCGACCCGGAGCAAAAACGTCGGAAACGTTACCCCTTCGACCTGCATTGTTTTCAGGGTGTAACCGAGCAAGGCACAGCGGGACGCTTTAAGTTTTTCGGGGGGAAGTTCCGCCGTGCCGCGCCGTCCAAGATACTCACGAGCGATCCACTGCGGCATAAAACTGACCGACCAGGCACCCACATGCTGGTTCGGTGTCAATGTGTACCGGACTTTCGGCGTGTTACGCATTTGCCGCAGCAACAAGTTGGCGTGATCAACCATGCAACCGGTTGCAAAGGGCCAATACGAACCGACCCCTTCGCTGGAAAGCCCTTCCGAAATAGTAACGCTTGGATTCGCGTAACCTCTTGGAGCAACGAGCCGCCAAATCCATGCCAGTGCTGGCGGCAGAAAATGCAAGTAACCGGCAATCCCGTAACTCGGATTCTCTTCGGTGCATGGCGGCGTTCGGAGACCAAAATTGCGGATCATCACATTGACCGGCTCATTGATGATGCCCGGCATGAGATGTCTCGGCAAAATGACTCGGGGATTCGGACACGGCTTTCCGGGAGCGTCTTCAATGTGGTTCCAAATCAGGCAGGTTGATTGCGGCACCGCATTGCAGTTCAAAAACAGGAGCGGTTCTTTGGGATGAATCGTCAGTGCTTCCAAATGCGGATCAGTGCCGTAGTGCGTAATGTGATCGACGCGAACGAACCATGCTTTTTCGGCATCATGGACAGTCAGATAGCCCGACGAAGCGTTGGTGCTGTCGAAGCACATCGCCATGTCATCTGTAACCGGGTGCAATGTACACGTCTGATTAAGCGTTAGGCGGCGATCCTCACCCGTTACAAGATTTTTACCGATTCGGATGCGTCCATCCTCCTGGCGGTGAACGTGTTCCAGCATTTCGCTTTTTCCTGACCCGCTTGCCCCTTCGTGCATGAAGGTTGTTACGTTGTCATACGGCGTAACGACCTGCACTGTTGAACCATGGAGTGTTGTTTGGTCATCGTCTTCACCGATATTGAGCAACACCCCGTAAACTCCCTTTTTTGCACTAGGACCGGGATAAAGATTGTAGGCAAAGACTTCGTGGATGTCTTCCGTTCGGTTGTGAACGACGACTTGTCTTCCATCGAAATGAGTGTGCCGAAACGGCGGCGCAAGGTAAATAAGTGCATTAACAAGGAAATTTCGTGGGATCGATTCCGGCGGCAACATTCCTTGCAGATCGGCAAGGGCACCGAGAAAAAACCCGGCATTTGCCGGTGCGATCAGCAAGGCTCCCTGACCACTTTCATTGGCGTGTCCTCCGAGGATGAATGCCAAAACACAAAGGTCTTGCTGCATCAGCCAATCGAACGTTTCCGTTCGGAGTTTATCAAACGACGTACCAAATCGCTCGGTGAATTCACACTTGTCGGTCGGCAGTGCATCGCCGACCACGAGACAGTCGGGATCGCGGCGGCGCATTGCCGGCTCGGTATAATTGATTGCAAGACCATTTTTACAGCGGACGACAGTCGCTTCGGTGAAGGGTCCTTTTCCGGGAATGTCGTAAACGACTTCGTAGATGTGTTCATCACGGTCGCCCATTGCCTTGAGAAAAATTTCACTACGGTCTTTGGGAAAGCAAACGGACTTTGCCTGTGTCAGAACCGCAAAGACTTCCGAGGGCAAGCGTAAATTATTCCAGTCATCGACGATATTGATTGTTCGCATTGTAAAAAATGTCTTAAAGCGACAGGGACTGTTAAAAACAGACGTGCGAATTATAGTTTAACTGCCCACTTTGACAATACCCGCTGCTCTCGCAATGCATCCCTGACTCACATTGCAAACTGGAACAAGCAAACATTTCGAGAGCCGTGAGTTTCGCTGCGTTCCCATTGCGGCTCTGATCGCTTGCCAATCTATCCCAGCCGTAGTGCTGTCGCCATGTCTTTGTCGGCTTTGTATTTATCGCCGAACATGTTGTAAACAACCGCTCGATTCTGATAGGCTGCCGAATAATTCGGATCAATTTCTATTGCCTTCGTCAAAAGTTCCAGTGCTTTCCGGGCATCATTGTTTGTTCTGAATATCAACCCTAAATTCATGTACCCTGCCGCATACCTCGGATCAATTTCCAAACTTTTTTGAAAGTCTGCTGTCGCTTCGTTCAGTCGGCTTGTCTTGGCATATTGGCAGCCGCGTGAACAGTAATACGAAGCCTCTGCGGGTGAAATACGGATTGCTTCCGTATAGTGTCGAATAGCCTCTTCGCTGTTTCCAAACTCCGCCTGCACTGCTCCGCACTGCGCCCATGCTTGACTGCTGTGCGGATTGAGTTTCAATGCCTCGTTAAAATCTTCAGCGGCTTTGATAAAATCCCCTTGTGCCATCACTGCCATTCCTCTGCCAAGAAAGTTTTCCGAATTGTTTGGCTCCATCCGAATGGCTTCGTTGTAATCACCCATTGCACTTTGATAGCGGCGCAATTTCATGTAGACGCTACCTCGCTGGCGATAGACTTTGACATACCGAGGATTCACCGCGATGACCCGTGTATAATCGGCAATCGCCTTGTCGTTGTTCCCCAATTTTGCATGAACATATCCCCTATTCAGGTACGCTTTGTAATCAGAAGAATTCAATTCAATAGCCTGTGTGTATGCTGCAAGGGCATCTTCGTTTCGTCCGAGCAGTTCCAATACGTTTCCTTTGTTACCGTGAGCGCGGACATTTTGCGGATCAATGATAAGAGCGCGGTTATATTCCAGCAACGCATTTTCATAGTTTTTTCTAACCAAATAAACCAAACCACAGGCAACGAGTATATCCGCGTCGTTCGGCAGATATTCCATTGCCGACGTGTAATTTTCCAATGCTTGATCGAGTTGCCCCAGCGAAAAGTGGACGGCTCCCCTATTGAAATAGGCTTCGCCGTAATCCGGTTTTAGTTCGATTGCCTTCGTGTATTCAGCGATAGCGGCATCGTGGTTGCCGGTCTGCCGAAAGATATTGGCACGGTTAAAAAAGGCAACCGATTCTCTGGGAGAAAGCGTTAATATCTGTGCATAGTCGGCAAGAGCCTTGTCGAGTTGCCCCAGCATTTCGTGGGCACAACCTCGACTGTAATAGGCTTCAATGTATTGCGGATTCAACCGCAGGGCTTCGTCAAATGTTACGATTGCCTGATCGAAATCTTTTTTTTGCATCAGCGACCGTCCCCGATACAAAACGTCTTCCTCGTTGAACATAATTTTGAGTATAACCAGAATCGGACGAACCTCCTTATAATGATAGCATAGTGAACGGAACATTTCCAGCGAGTCTGCCGATGAGTTGTTTGGCTTGCTTTTCCGTCAGGTCTGTGCGATACTGAATCATCATTCACATGTTACGTTCCTCCGTGATTAAGAGTGATTGCTGAAACGGAAACGTAACATGTTTTTCCACTATGACGCAAGACCAAATGCCGAAAATGAAGATGCAGAAAAGTGGTTAAAAACTTGCTCTAAAGTCTCCACATACTTTTCCTGTCCTTTTCGGTGAGTTCAAAGAAGCGTCCAATCGGACTGAACACAATGGCAGGCAGAGCAATAAGGTCGCCAATAAGCGAAACTGCAAGAATCACACATAACAACACGGCAAACCGCGAAACCGGTACGAAATCACTCAAACCGAACACCAACATGCCGATGCCGCAAATGACTGCGGTCTGAAACAGTGCCGTACTGCAACGATGAAGCGCATAGAATACAGCATCCTTCCGATTAAATCCACGCCGCAATGCAATGTTCACCCACGTCAACAAATGTAATGTTCCGTCCACTGAGATGCCCAGTGCCACACTTGCCGTCATCATCGAGCCCATATCGATAGGAATACCGCAGAGTCCCAGCATTCCGAAAACGATCACACAGGGAAAAAAGTTCGGAACCATCGCCAACAGTCCACGTACTATTCCCCGCAAAACGACCATCATTGTCAATGTAATGAGGCAAAATGCCATTGAAAAACTGTAAATCAAGTCCCAGAGAAGCAGTTCCTGCGCTCGAAATACCAATGGAACGCCTCCGGTAACATCGAAACGCACGTTTTCGGCGACATCGTTGCTGGCTCTCCTTATTTTTTCGAGCCGCTTTTCGACATCTGCAATCATTGCAGCATAATCCAAGTTTTTGTGTGCAGAAACACGAAGACTGATCCGCCAATAGTAGCCCGAGTCGGCATCTTCATTTTCAACAGTATTGAAAAATCGGAGTTCACGCAACCGCTCCTGTTTCCGGTTTAATTCTCCTTCAATGGCGGCTCTTCGAGCAACTGACCGCACATCGCCGCCAGTTTGCGACGGAAGATCAGGAATAAAATTCAATACAGAAACAACCGCATCAACATCATCCATTGGTTGCAGTGCCTTGACAAGTGATTCCAAAAAATGCAACTGGTCAAGCATTTTTTTGTTTTCGTCTCCTTCATCGGGAAACTGGACGACAACTTCAATCGGAATGAGTCCGCCGATGTTGGTTTCAAGCATGTGATAATCCTGTAAAACCTTTGCTGTGCCCGGCAGCAAACCGTGAAATGTTACCGATGTCCGGAGTTCTTTGATTCCAAATGCAAAAACGAAAAGTGAAAGGAATGTCAACACGGTAATCAGATGCCGCCAACGAAAAATGAAGAGTCCCATGCGTTCCCAAAAATCAACTTTTGGTATTTCCGGCATCCCGGCATGTAACGTCTTCGGAAACCACTGCCGAATGGGACGCTCCTGTAAAACAGAAAGAACGCACAGAAAGAGCCAAATCGTTCCCACAAACAGAGTGAGCGAGGCGTAAATTCCGAACGTTTGAATGGGAACCATCTTGCTAATTGCTAACGATCCCATACCGAGAATCGTTGTAATGACCGCAAAAGAACATGGCAGAATGGCTTTGTCAAATGTTAGCATCGGGGCATTTTTTTCCTCGCCCGGCTGCATTTCGGCAAGCGTTTCCTTGTAATAGTTGATTAAGTGAATACCGCCGGAAATCGTCAGTACATAGACAAGAGATGAAATTAACATCGAAATCGAATCGACATGCGCACCGCACCAAAACAGAAGCGTCCCGGCAAGTTCTTCGTTGATCATTGCGATCCAAAAGACAAGAAAAGCGGCGAAGAAATTACGTAAACAGCACAAAAGCAGGAACAGACTGAAAATCAAAAAGAAGGGAAGCAGAGTCCGCTGTGCTTGTGAAGAGATTTCGTCAATGGCAACGCTGTCAATGCCGGTGCCAGCAACGTAAATATCGGATTGTGGTAAGCCGGTAACTTGTTCAATGGTTGCAAAGAGAAATTCAACAGCGGCAGCAGGGGGATACCAACCTTGGGGATGGGGAACCAGTACAAGACAGGCGGTTCTTCGGTTTTGACCGATGAGCCAACCGGCGAGTCGGGATTTTGCGTCTTCTTTGTCCAATTGCGGAATGTTGTCGATGAGGTCTTCTATGACAGATCGGGTAGTCATGACCTCGGCAAAGTAAGGAGGACGGTCATCATTGGGCGGGGCAGTCAGTCGTTCGGCGAGGATATCGAGTCTTGCATCATCAATATCGCAATTATTCCATGAGACCATGAGACATTCCCCTTCGGGGAAGTGTTGGTAGTAGCGTTCCTGGAATATCTGAAGTTCTTTGGTTCCTTTGGGTAGCCAATCAACGACACGATTGGAAGATTGTTTTCTGGCTTCGGCAGCCGACCAAACGCAGAAGGCAAGTAGCAGTACGCTTCCTCCGATAAAGAGAAGTCGGAAGGGACGTTGGAGAAATTCGTTTGATTGAGAGGACGAAGACATCTGACATCATTATAGGCGAATTTCAAATGAGTGCAATGTAACTTCACGAGATGTGCAAGATTGTTTTTTCGTTTAACTTGGCAGGGCTGTAAGAATGGCAATCGGACTGGAGGGTTTTACTCCCAGAATTGGAAAATAATGGGGTTTTCGTTCTTTGACATCCGCGACTCGCAATCCAGCCGTTCCGGCATTGCCTGCGCTCCCGGCTTTCATGTGATATTCCGGCTTTTGCGATTGGTGCGTCTTACAGGGTGAGGCGGTTAACTGGTGGAAAAAATGTTTTTGATCCGCAATTTTTCCACTGCCTGCCCGTCGTGCATGTCTTCGCTGATCAAGAAACTACATCCGGCTGTTTTCGCGGTGGCGACAATGATGCTGTCCCAAAAAGAGAGCGGCTCTCTCTCGCGCAACGCCGAAGCAAGTAAACAAACTTCTTTGGATATGTCCTGTATCAGGCAGACGTTCGTAATGCTTTCAATAACAGTACGGATTTTTTCCTCCTCAAGGTGATGCCGTTTTAGCACATGGCATACTTCGTTCACCACTTGACAGGAAGTAACGAAAATGGACTTGACTGCATTGTCGTCAAGAAACTTCTCGACGACTTTTGCTTTGTGATTCTCGTTGTCGGAAAAGAGATAAACCCAAACATTACTGTCGATAAACACTTTATTGGTCATAACATTCTGCCCTGTTGAATTGGTAATTTTCATCTAGGATTTTATTTTTTGAGGCAAAATCCAAGAAAGAACGGACTTGCTCGATTTTGTCTTTTGCAGAGACAAAATCAATAATTTCCGCCAAAACATTTTCATTATTGCTTTTGATAAGAAGCGTCGTCGCGTCTAATTGAACGACCTGACTCATAGCACAGCCCCCTTATTGTAAATATAAGATCATTGTAGCGAAATGAAGGCAAAATAACAAGGTGCGAGAGCGGGCAAAAAATAGTAGACGACTTTCCCCAAGAGCCGGAAGAGTATCGTAGCGGAACTTCCGGGTTGCCCTGCTAACACGTTATCACCCACGAGTTTCGGCGCGTATTATTTGTTTACGCCGCCTACACTTGCAACTCTTTGTGCCGAATGAGATTTTCGCCACTTGCTCACGCTTCAGGTTCTGTTCGCTTGCTCTTTTGCAAAATATCGCTAGACTATCGCCATGTTCACCTATCCCGCTCTACTTTTGTTCTTGCCGATACTCGGTGCGGTGGTTTTGATCCACCTTATCAATATGTTTCGGCATCGACGAGTCGAGTGGGCGGCAATGGAATTTCTACTCGCCAGTTATAAGAAAAGCCGGACACGCATCCTCTTGCAACAACTGCTCTTGATGCTCCTGCGCACCGCCGCTGTTGCCGCCGTGATCCTGATGTTTGCCGATCCCAAACTCGAAGGAGAACTCGCCCAATGGTTCGACGCGGCGTGGCTGGGAATGGGGGTCACCCATCACATCGTACTCCTCGATGACTCCTACTCGATGAACGACGCAACCTCGCACAAGGAGGCACTGGAACAAGTCCTATTCCTCATTGAACATCGTTTCGTAATCTCTCGCTCCGTGAAGGACTCGAACCACTGTGATGCCTGCTTCGTTGCCTCTGTAAAAGATCAAATGGTTGGGAAAACCGAAAACTTGCCAAATACGAACGTTGGCGTATTCGGGATTTGTATAATCCCGTTTTTCGCCACTTTCCGGTGCGTCGCGCAGATATTCCAGTGTACGATCCACTGCACGGTTGAAACGTTTCGATACTGCCAAATCTCTCTCCGACAGATAAAGACCAATTTCGTACAAATCGGAACGGGCACGAGGCAGGATAACGATAGACCGTGTCATGCGGAGTGTCCTCTTCGTTTTTCGTGATAAGCCTGTTCGATTTCTACGTTCAGTTCGTCCCAGAACTCCGGCGTAACGGGAATCGGCGGTCCACTTTCGAGCCCCTTTTGTATTTCGTGTTCGTAGTAAGCAGTTATTCTCCGTTGCCGTTCTTCTTCGGCGAATTCCGGTGGAACGACTTGCTTGGGAATAATAGGCGGAGCGGTAAGTGTTGTCATGTTGTTTCTCCCGACAAAGATGACTTCATTATACATTGAACCATCGGGAAATCAACGAGCCGCAATCGTAAGATTGCGCGTTTGTGATTGAGGTTGTTTTGTTTGAAAAATGAAGGTATAATCGAAGTTGTTCCCTTGTACAGGATAATTCATGTCTGGAAATAATAAACAGTCCAACACTGGTTGTAGTTCGTCCACAAAGAGTGGCTGCGGTTGCATACTGTTTGTAGTTTTCGGTCTTGTATCAATAGGTACTCTTGCTAGTCCTGATTCTGATCTGCTTGTTCTGTATTCGCTCTGTACCTTGGCAGGGCTTATACTGTTGTTGGCGGGAATGTGGGAAGTGATCGCAAAGCAAAAACATGAAAAGGAATATGCTAAACTTCTTGCCGAATTCAAACAGGACGGAATGAACGAAGCGGTCTATGAAAAAATTGTGCTACATCTCAATAGCGGTAAATATCAGGGACAATTAAACGTAGCGACAGCACCGCCTGTGAAAATCCAACGCTTTAATGAGGTTGTTTCTATTCGTTATTATGCCATTCTTGATCGGCTACGAATGACGAATTCTCCGGCACTCCGCAGTGAGTTGTTGAATGTCGGGCGGGTTCTCGGCGAATTGAACCCTTTTAGTAATGAATGGAGTGAACAACGACTTGCAAATGATTTATCGGTATTATCGCCAACTGTCGTAAATTCCAGCAGTTCCGTCAGCATTGCAACACAAGTTGAAAAACTCGGTGAACTTTATAAAAAGAGTGTTATAACGCAAGCAGAGTTTGAACGCGGTAAAGCACTGTTTTTAGGTAGCCCACCAGACATTGCGGCGCAAACACTCAACGTACTGGACGGTTTGCATAAATTGAAAATAAATGGGGCATTGAGTGAAAGTGAGTACAATGTCAAAAAGTGGGAACTTTTAAGCGGGAAAAATTTGAACCCAAAATAAGCAATTTTACGATTGTGGCTCTGTTGCTCTTTTGCAAAACATCGCTAGACTAGCATCATGTTCACCTATCCTGCGTTGCTTTGGTTCCTACCGATTCTCGGTGCGGTGGTTTTGATCCACCTCATCAATATGTTTCGGCATCGGAAAGTCGAATGGGCGGCAATGGAATTTCTACTCGCCAGTTATAAGAAAAGCCGGACACGCATCCTCTTGCAACAACTGCTCTTGATGCTCCTGCGCACCGCCGCTGTTGCCGCCGTGGTCCTGATGTTTGCCGATCCCAAACTCGAAAGAGAACTCGCCCAATGGTTCGGCGGCTCCGGCACTCATCACATCGTTCTCCTCGACGATTCTTATTCCATGAACGAACGCAACCTCGCACAAGGCAGCACGCCCCTCTTCGATGATGCTCTCGCAGTCGTTCAGAAAATTGCCAAAGGCAAACCCAATGATCGGTTCACACTTCTCACACTTTCCGCGACCGGCGACACAGTCGCCGGCTCTCTGACACCGGTACTCCACGAATTGCCAATGCATGCTGACGGATTACAAACGATCCAAAATGTGCTATCACAACAGCAGCCATCCTCCTTTGCCCACAACCCGGAAATGATGCTTGCTGCCGCCGTTGATCTCGTTCGACAAACAGGCGGACGGAACCCGACTGTCTATTTTCTATCCGACTTCCGGCGGCGAAACTGGGAAAATCCGGCTCCGTTTCTGACGCAGATCGAAAGCATCCGGCAACACGGTGGCAACGTTCGGATGATCCGCATTGCCCAACCGGAACAACCAAATCTGGGCATCGAACAACTGCATCTCGTCGAGGGCATTCACGCCGCCAATGTCGATGTGCTCCTCGATGCGACCATCGTCAACTACGGTCGGGAAGCCGCCGAAAATGTTCTCGTTACACTACTCGTCAACGATCAACTGCGGTCGCAACAAACGGTGCCGCGGATACCGGCGGGGGGCAAGACGGTGCCGCCGCTTCGCTTTCCGGTCAGAGTGAGCGGTGCAGACGGTGCCAGTTTTCTGGGGCACCGCATCGAAGTCCGATTGCAACCCGATGCACTGCCCGATGACAATCAGCGGTTCACGGTGTTGAAAGTGCCCGATGCTCTTGAAGTGTTGCTGATTACTCCTGCGACCTCTTCCACTTCGGAGACTTCGGCACAGCACGTTCGGGTAGCGTTAGCCCCCGGCGGCACCCGGTCAGGTATTTTGGTTAGGCAGGAAACGCCGGCTTATTTGACGGAAAGGGCATTGGACAAATACAGTGCGATTTTTGTTCTCGACATTCCGACATTGGAACCGCAAGCGATTCGGGCATTGGAAAATTACGTTGCAGGCGGCGGCGGAGTGGCATTCTTTCCCGGCACCAACACCGACCTCTTTTTTGTCCGCGAGCAGTTGTACAAAGGGGGCACTGGACTCTTTCCTGCTAATCCAACAGCAATACAAGAACTTCTGCCCGATTTTTTGACACGGGCAACCGATCTGCGTGTTTCAGCACATCCGATTTTCCGGCTTTTCAGTGATGGAGAAAGTTCGCTACTCGGCAGTGTGGTCATTGAGCAGTATTTGGCAGTCGAGCCGATTACAGATTCGTCCGTTAACGTTTGGGCAACACTACGGAACGATGCTCCATTGGTGTTGGAAAAGCCATTTGGGTCGGGCAGGACGATGACATTTCTTACATCTGCCGCACCAACTTGGAACAACTGGGGACGCAATCCCAGTTTTGTCGTGGTGCTGTTGGAACTGACCGCTTACCTTTCCAAACGGGCAGAACACTCGCAGACATTCTTGGTTGGCGATCCGCTCACGGTCAATATCAATCCGATGGAATTCGAGGAGCGCATCCGGTTCGTCGCCCCGCTGCGCGAGGGGGAAACAAGCGTAAGAGCGGGGGGCGCAAGCCCCCCGGTAGAAGTGATAGTGGACGCAGTATCAGGAGAAGCAATGTTCACTCAAACAGATCGTCCCGGTTTTTACACGGTGCATCTTCGTTCCCGGTCGGCAGGGGAGCAATCGGAGTTACGGGCGGTGAATGTCAGTGCCCCGGAGGGGGACATTCGGCAACTTGACGTAACGGAACTTTCGGACATTTTACGTACAGTGCGTCAACCATTGGAAAGTGCGGCGGGATTCAACACGGTCGGCGACTTTGCCGCACGACAATCCCTCAGCGATTGGCTGCTCTGTGTGGTGATCTTGTTCTTGCTGGGAGAAATCTTGTTGGCAGGGAGAATCCTTCCGCCGAGCGTGTGATCCACAGAGTCCTTTGCGTCCTTGCGGTCAATTCTACACAACCGGCGGTTCCGCACTCCACCTGCAACACATTGAACACACCACCACCGGAAGGAAGAAGAACAGAGCGAACCCCACTCCCGCAACCACGACTGATTTTGCCCGGCAGGGACCCATTGAAACAGCCCGTGTCAGCGGAACTATCTGACCCGGTGCTTTCTGTTCCTTTGTTATGGCAAGAATCTGATCATCTATCCGGTCGAATGTCTTGTTGATCCGCCCAAGCTGGGCTTGGTCAATCGCAATATCGAATACGTACGACGGTCAAAACGTTTCTGCAAAATTTCCGGGAATTGCCCGAAGAATCTCGTCGGGACTGGTGATTCCCATATCCAACTTCTGTTGGGCATCCGTCCGCAGGTCAATCATGCCTTCCTCGACTGCTCGCTTATGAATTTGGTACATCGAGGCACCGGATCGGATCATCTGTTCGACTTCCCGGGTTACACGGAGGACTTCACCGACGGCGATTCTGCCTGTGTAACCGGTGTTGTAACATTCCGAACAACCGCACGGTATGTACATCTGCTCATGATGACTGGTATGAACCTCTGGTAACTCCTCCGACTGCAGTGGGATTTTACAGTGTGGGCAAAGTTTTCGGATCAATCGCTGCGTTACAACGCCCAAGAGGCCCGATGCAAGAAATTGCGGCTGGACTCCCAGTACCAACATGGCTTCGCACGCCTCGACCGTTGACCGTGCGTGAGAAGTTGCAAAAACGAGTTGCCCACTGTTTGCTGCCCGGACAACAATATCGGCAGTTGCCGAATCCCGAACTTCACCGACCATAATAATATCCGGCGACTGCCGTAAAATGGCTCGGAGCAAATCGGGAAAATCCACTCCCCGCCGTAGGTTGACTTGCGATTGATGAATCCCTTCCAGGGTAAATTCGACGGGGTCTTCTATCGTATGGATTTTCCGGGTTCCGTCGTTCAGGTGTTTGAGGATAGCGTAAAGCGTCGTGGTTTTTCCCATTCCTGTCGGACCGACGACCAGTACAAGACCGCTCGGGCGGCTGATGATCGAGTGCAGACGACCGAAATTGGTCGGATGAAAACCGATATCTTCAAGTCCGAGCAGTCGGCTGCGATCAAGAATTCGGATGGCTAAATCTTCTCCGTACAGCGTGGGCAAGGTTGCAAGGCGAAGATCGATTCCTCTGCCATCTCCCAGCCGAATGCGTGTTCGTCCGTCTTGCGGCAGGAAGGACCTTGTAACATCCATATCCGCCGTTGCCTTAATGTGAGCCGTCAGTCGAGCACCGAGTTCGCGATTGATTTTTCCCAAAGATCGAACAAATCCTGTTGCCCGAACAGCAACTTCAACGGAATCTTCCCGAAAGGTCAGAAAAATATCACTTGCAGTAATACGCAAGGCTTCCGTAAGAATGTGTTCAATATAGTCTGCCGCATCGGAATCAAACTCCTCTACGAAGTTATCACTGGAGACCATTGGCAGGTCGTTGTCTGCCGCTTTGTTATTTTCCGTTGTTCCGGTGGGCGTTACAGTGTTTGTACTCACTACTAATTTCTCCTCTGTATTAGGGTTGACCCGAGCATGGTTTCCTATTATAGCAAATTTGAGGGGGAAAGGGGGGATGTCCGCTGTCCGCTAACCAAACTTGTTGGCGGGGTTCGTTCGGAGTGAGGAGAGGCGTGGACGGTGCGAAAGGGGCGAGAACGCTGTGCCGCAAATCCAAAAGCCACTGCAAAGAGACACGGATTCAAAAACTAAATGCAAACTTGCAAATGGACCGGAGTACGCTCTCGACGATTTGCTTGGGGAGTTGTAAAAATCGCTGATACTGCTATATTGACGAGAGCTTTTTATCGAAGTCGGAACATTGAACGTATCGGAAATGATCGAAAAAAATACGAAGGGGGAAGTTTGGGTCTATGCAGAAATTCAAGACGGAACATTGCAGCATGTTTCGTTGGAACTCACCGGTAAAGCACGGAAACTGGCGGATACGCTCGGTGTCGCCGTCGGTGTCGTCCTGCCCGGTAACAATGTCGCTCCACTCGCAGATAAATTGATCGCCCACGGTGCAGATCAAGTCTATCTCGTTGAAGACAAAGCCTTGTCGGACTACCGGACCGACCCCTATGCCCACGTTTTCGTGGAACTCCTCAAAAAGTACCGTCCGCAGATCGTGCTGTTCGGGGCGACTCACGTCGGACGAGACCTTGCTCCCCGTGTGGCATCGGCAACTCAAAGTGGTCTGACTGCCGACTGTACCGATCTTGAAATATCAGACGTTACCGAGAAAAACGGCACCGTGCATCCGAATCTGCTGTTGCAAGTCCGTCCGGCTTTCGGCGGCAACATCGTGGCAACGATTGTCAATTACGACCAGTGGCCCCAAATGGCGACCGTCCGGGAAGGGGTGATGCCGCTGGGGGAACCTGACCCGAAGCGGAATGGCAATGTCGTCAAAGAGACCGTACCGCTGACCGACCAAACGCTTTTTGCCGTGGAAGTCATCAAGCGGGAAGTTGAAAAACGGAAATTGAATTTGAGCGGGGCGAAGGTGATCGTTGCCGGTGGAGCAGGAGTCGGCAGCAAAGAGAATTTTGGTCCTCTTTTTGATCTTGCCGACGCACTGGGGGGAGTGGTCGGAGCAAGCCGGGCGGCAGTGGATAGCGGGTTCATCGGACATGAACACCAAGTCGGTCAGACGGGAACAACGGTTCGTCCCGCATTGTATATTGCTTGCGGCATTAGCGGAGCGATTCAGCACCGCAGCGGCATGCAGGACTCGGCAAAAATTGTGGCGATCAACACGGATCGAGAGGCACCCATTTTTTCGATAGCCCACTACGGCATCGTCGGCGATGTCAAACAAGTTGTGCCCATGCTGTTGCAGGCGTTTCGGGAAAGATAGACTGTAGCCTCATGCACAATCCGTTTTCGACAAAATTTTGGGCATCTGGTGTGATTCCGTTTCAGTTTTCGGAGCGTAGCGAAACTCTGGACTCGTTACTGGAAACAGCGCAGCAGCATCGAATCTGCCAAATCGTCGGTCCGCACGGTTCGGGAAAGTCAACGCTCCTGCAAAATCTCCTGAAACAATACGAAGAAAGCGGCAAAAATGTCCGGTATCTGTTTTTCAACGATCAACATCGGCGTGTTCCCGGCGATATAACATTTCAAAAGAATCAGACCCTTTTCGTTGATGGATTTGAGCAGTTGCGGATGAGAGATTGGCTTTGGCTGTTTCTCCGGTCTAAGCGTTTGATCTTGACGGTGCATCGTCCCCTTTGGTGCATTCCGGTTTTGTACCGAACGATACCGCAGTTTTCGGTATTCGTTCAAATCGTCCGACAGATCGCACCGGCAACACCGGAGGAATCGGCACTTCGGGCAGTGTATGAACGTTCCGGCGGCAATTTTCGCAGTGCCTTCTTTGAACTATACGACCGGTGGGAACACAATTTAGCCGGTACTTCGGGTCAAGAACTATCCGCGAACGGGTGCTTTTGATTTGCGGATGATTTGCGGCGGATTCTTCAGACGATACGCAATTTCCAAGAGCAGTCGGTTTTCCAATGCGGTATCCCGCTCAATGATCGACCAGCCAGCAGAACTCGGATCGACATCAATTTTGTCGGCGAACTCGTCGGCATTGTCCCGAAATCGTAAATTGGAAGCATTGGCAACGGCACGGAGTGGCTGAGGATTGTCTTCCAATTCTTTGAACACTTTTACTTCAATGGTGTATCCGCCGGTTTCCGGGACGACATGCGCTTCCACACGGCGGCGGATCGTTTGTAGTGTACAATCAAACCGTTCCCCGAATCCTACGGAATCGGCATGCCAAACCTCGGCAAGCGAAGCCCCCATTTTGGGCTTGGTCTCGATGTGTCCCTCAGTCAACACGTTGCCATAGAGCCGGATAGGCAGTTCACGCTCGATTTCAAAATGTGTACCGACGACATCAACCAGAATTGACCATAAAAACTCGTGATTATGATTTTCGACAAATATCGGATTGTGCGATTGGGGAGCGTTCCACCGCCACGAGAGTTCCCTTGTTGTTGCAAAGGGTTCATACGTCGAACAGCCGACGGAGAGCAAAAATGCCGCTCCGAACGTCAAGCAAAACAGCGTTCTTGGGAGAAAGAGGGCGCGGGGCATGACGTATTCTCTTGAAATTTCCGTTTTCATGCAAGGGCAATTTGAAAATCACAATTTCAGGATTCGCAGGGTATAATAGCCCTTTATGAAAGACCGGCTTCGTACATTTATTGCCGTTTCCTTGTCCGCATCGGTGCTTGCGGGGATCGAAAAGTTGATATGTTCGCTTCAAGCCCATTCGGAGGGAGTCCATTGGGTGGAGCCGAAAAATTTGCACATCACGTTAAAATTTCTCGGCGATGTTCCGCTCAACGATTTGCCGCAACTGATTCGTGCGGTAACGCAATCGGTCCGGCAAACGGAGTCGTTTGATCTTACTTTTCAAGGCATCGGAGCGTTTCCGAATCGGGAATCGCCGAGAACGATTTGGGTTGGCTGTCGGGAAGGCTCGAAAGAATTAGGGCAACTCGCGGAGAGAATCAACGAGGGATTGATTCCGCTTGGCTTTCCGAAAGAAGCCCGAAAATTTTCTCCGCACTTGACTATTGGGCGGGTTAAAAAGGCGGACATTCGTTCGCCGCTGATGTCCCTTCCCGAAGAACAGCAAAACCGATTGCTTGGTTCTTGCAGTGTCAGCGAAGTACAGATTTTTTCCAGTGAACTGACCCGACGTGGTCCCATCTATGACGAACTTGCCGCCATTCCATTGCGTTTCTAACCAGAGCCGCAATGTTGTTCTTGCCAATGAGATCGGCGATACAGATACAAAAACGTCTCTGTTCACGGTACAATATGCGTATTCAATGTACCGGCGATCACTCCCATGTTGAACTCCCGTTTTCTCTGCTTTGTGTGTGTCTTTGCTTTCGTAGTAACGTCGATACAGGGACAGGACATTGACCCCAAAGAGGTTCAGCAAGCCATCACACGAGGGATCACTTTTCTGAAACAGAGCCAAAAACAGGACGGAAGTTGGGACGCAGATATTAGCAATCGTTGCGGTCCCACTGCACTCGTTGTGCTTGCGATGCGAAGTTGCGGCGTTCCGCCCAATGATCCGTGCATTGAACGTGCCATGCGGCTCCTGCGTCTTTTTCCCGCAGAACAATCGGGACAACTTTATTCTCTTGCCCTGCAAACGATGGCATTTTGCGCCGTTGATCCTGAAAGCGATCGTCCACTGATTCGCAACAATGTCAGACTTCTTGAAAAAACCCAGAGCAAAATGAACGAACATAGCGGCGGCTGGCGTTATACATCGAGCGGCGACAGCGATTTATCCTGTTCACAATTTGCGATTCTTGCGCTCTATGAGGCGGAACGTGTCGGTGTGAAAATCAATGATCCCACTTGGAAAGCCGCCATGCGGTACTGGTCGCAAACGCAAAATCCGGACGGTTCCTGGGGATACACACCCTTTCCCGGTGGGGGAAGTGGTGGTGCACGAGGAAGTATGGCTTGTGCGGGGATCGCCAGTTTAATCATCACCGCAGGCGTGTTTGATAAGGGGGGAGCCACCGTTCAAGGAGATCGAATTATGTGCTTTCAAAAGCCGGATATCCAGTCTTCCCAGCAGATTGAACGCGGCATTGATTGGCTTGCAAGAAATTTCAGCGTTTCGCAGAATCCCAATTCGGGAAACTATCTTTTCTATTATCTTTATGCATTAGAGCGGGTGGGTCGAATGACCAATCAACGTTTTGTGGGTCGGCATGATTGGTATCGCACCGGTACGGACAAAATTTTGAATCTTCAAGCCCAGCCAGACGGTGGCAAATGGCTTGGTTCGGGCGGTCAGGTGATTTCCGACACCGCCTTTGCTCTTCTCTTTCTTTCTAAAGGACGGCGACCCGTCTTGATGTCGAAAATCCAATTCGGCAATGATAATGCGTGGAACGTTCACCCAAACGACGTGAACAACTTAACGCTTTTCGTCGAATCGCAGTGGAAACAGGACATGACTTGGCAAATCATTGACATGAAACACGCAACGGTCGATCATCTTTTGCAGTCCCCGGTCATCTCGTTGTCGGCAAAAGATTGGCAGATTCCCGCTCAAAGTCCCGAAATGACAGAACTTGCCAAAAAACTTCGGGAGTATCTCGACCAAGGTGGTTTTGTTTTTGCCGAAGCACAGCCGGAAGGAAAATCCTTTGACAGCGGCTTCCGTGCGTTAATGGCAAAGGTGTTTCCCGAACCGGGATACGAATTGGTGTTACTGGACAGAACCCATCCGATTTGGAAGGCGGAAAAAACGATTGATCCCGATCACATTCGTCCTATCGAGGGAATTCATTTCGGTTGCCGAACCAGCGTGGTTTATATTCCGCCGGTGTCGGGCAAACCGTCGCTCTCTTGTTTGTGGGAAGTCTATCGGCATTTTCAACGGGAAGGAGAAGAGTATTCCGAAGTGGTGCAACGTCAAATCGACAACGGTTTGGGAATCGGTTTGAACATTTTAGCGTATGCAACGAGCCGGGAATTGAAAAACAAGGACGAAATTGCCGAACGTGTTACAAAAACCCAGGTCGATTCGGATCGCCGCGGAAGAATTTTTTTACCCTTTCTTGATTATGGCGCAACAAATCCTGCCCCGCATGCTCCACAGAATCTGCTTAATTATTTGGAGAAGGAGTGCAATGTACTGGTGGAACACCAAGGCAGTTCGGTAACGCTATCGGACGAATCGCTGATCGATTATCCGGTGTTGTTCATGCACGGACGAGGGACGTTTCAGTTTTCCGAGGAAGGACGCAAACGATTGCGAACACATTTGGAACGGGGCGGTTTTCTTTTTGCCAATGCGATTTGTTCGGCAGAAAATTTTACGACATCATTCCAATCCGAAATGAAAAATGTTTTTCCCAATGCAGAGTGGAAACGGATACCACCGAACGATCCGATTTTTTCAGACAATTACGGCGGCTTTCCAATTAAATCTTTAGATGTACGGTTGCCGGAGCGGGCACCGGGACAAGGAACGGTTACACAGACCCGGCAGATGCAACCGGAATTGTACGGCATCCGCTTGTCCGACGAAGACCGCTGGCTGGTCGTGTTTTCCCCTTACGATGTGAGTTGTGCGTTGGAAAAGACAAGTTCGTTGGAGTGTCGAGGTTACACGCAAAGGTCGGCACTCCAACTCGCCGCCAACGTGATGCTCTATGCGGTTGAACATTGGTAGTCCCGATCAATGATTTTTGCGGTATAATGACCGGTGCGAGGAGAGACTGTTATGCCTGCGAATTTAACCCAGCAATACAAAAAAGCCGAAGAGAACTACCGACGTGCAGAAACGCCGGAAGATGAACTCAAGTGCTTGCAAATCATGCTTTCCGAAATTCCCAAACATAAGGGGACGGATCATCTTCAGGCAAAACTCAAAACCCAGATTTCCCAGATCAAAAAGGAAATCGAACAGCAACGTTCCAGCGGCGACAAAAAAGGGGGAGCCTCCCGATCCTTTCGGATTCCACGGCAAGGAGCAGGAACTGTCGTCATCATCGGCGGTCCTAATGCGGGCAAAAGTCAGTTGCTTGCTTCATTGACACGAGCGACTCCTGAAGTTGCTTCCTATCCTTTTACGACCAAACAACCGCAGCCGGGAATGATGGCATGGAACGACGTTTTCGTTCAACTGATCGACACGCCGCCGATTACCGCCGACTATCTGGAACCGTACATCGTTGGTCTGCTTCGCAGTGCCGATCTTGCCTTGCTGATGATTGATCTCGATGACGACTCCGGCATCGAACAGTGCAAAGAGGTGCTGGATAAACTCTCGGCAACGAAAACCCGGCTGGCAGCAGAATCAAGTTTGGATGAAGAAGATGTGGGTTTGGCTTTCACCAAAACGTTTTTTTTGGCAAACAAAATGGATGCTCCCGAATCGGAAGACCGACTTGATTTGTTTCGTGAAATCTGTCCGATTCCTTTTCGGGAATTCAAGATTTCGGCGAATCATGTGGACACGTTGGAGGAACTTCGCAATGCGATTTATGAGTCATTGGATGTCGTTCGGATTTACACCAAGGACCCGAAAAAGAAGGAAGCCGACCGGGAGCGTCCTTTTACGTTGAGTCGGGGGGACACGTTGTTGAATCTCGCAGAGTTGATCCACAAGGATTACGCAAAGAACCTGCGATTCGGCAAAGTTTGGGGCAGTGCCGTCCACGACGGTACTGTGGTCAAAGGGGACTACGTACTGAACGATCAAGATGTGGTCGAAGTCCACGTCTAATTCCCATTGAGCCGGAGTGCCGACTTAATAACCCGTACAGCCCGACTTTTTGACATTCTAGTCATTCTAGGACATTTTGTCATTCTAGGATAAACCGAAACGACCCTACAAAAAAACCGTTTCGCAAAGACGCTCCGAAGTTTCTGACGATACCAGCCCATGTCGGGAGATAGGTAAACGGCGGAGTCCGTCGCCTCGACAAGGAAGTTATACAAACAGCAAAGGATTGCACCCATGACAGGTCTTTACGTAAGGTCAAACGTCCAAGCCCTCACCTCGCAGAACCAACTCAACCGAAATCTCACTGAACTCGGTACTATCCTGACCCGGCTCAGCACTGGTCTGCGAATCAACTCCGGTAAAGATGATCCTGCCGGACTCATTGCCAGCGAATTGCTGAAAGCCGATATGACTGCTACGTCAAAGGCGATCACCAATACCCAACGTGCCAACAGCATGGTTGCGATTGCCGACTCCGCTCTGGGACAAGTCAGCAGTCTCCTCAATGACATCCGAGGGCTCGTCAATGAGGCGGCAAGCACCGGCACCATGACCTACGAGCAACTCTATGCCAATCAACTCCAAGTCAATGCTGCCCTCGACTCCATTGACCGGATTGCCAAAACGACAAACTATCTGGGAAAACTCCTCCTCGATGGTTCACTCGACTTCCAAACACGAGGACTGGATCGTACCGTCGTCAAAAACCTTACCATTCAGCAGGCAAATTTCGGAACACAGTCGCAAGTCAACATCGGAATCGATGTCCTTCAAGATGCCCGCCGTGCCCAACTTTTCTATGATAAGGCGGGAGTCAGTCAGAATACCGTCTTTGAAATCGCCGGAACTGATGGGTCGAACCTGATTAACATTGCCGGAGGTTCCACTGTGGAAGAGATTGCTGCCGCAATCAATCTGTCGTCGGACTCCACTGGTGTTCGGGCTGTGGTCGGAAGAGATGCCACCGCCGGTCAAATCTTTTTGACCAGTGCCGGTTTGGACAATGACATTAACCTGACCGCCCTGATGACCGGTGCCGCCGCAGGAAATTACACCATTAAATTCACTGCCAGCGACTCCGAAAAGACTACCTACACGATTACCGAACCGCAAAACGGCAAGCCGGGGATCATCGATTTCAAATTGCAGATGCAGCCCACTGTTGCTCCCTCTGCCAGTAAACTCGACGAGTCCTTCAACGGTATTTTCACCTACGATATTACGGGAAGCCGATGGAATGGCATCAGTCCCGACATAGACATCGTGGTTCAAGCAAACAACGGACAGCAGATCAAACAAATCGAGTTTGTCAAGTTTGATGCGACCAACCCGAGCCAACCGAACAGCGTAGCAGCGACGTTCAACAAAACAACCGGTAAACTGCAAATCCACTACGATGCTGCCGGGAATGTTACCGACGAGGCACTACGTAAGGCGATCAATGCCATTGAGGGATTGGAGTACATGGGAATCTATAAAAATGCCTATGCTGCGCACAGCGAACTGTCCAGCACGAGCAATGCCGCTGAGATCGGTACCGCAACAGGTGTATTCATTAGTCATACTGATCCGGCACTTGATGGAGTTACTGTCAGATATGTAGCGGGAGTTGCGGATTCGAACGTTACGGTAGGGTATGATGGTACGGGTACAGGCACAATCACCGTTACCGTCGGAACAGATGCGACGTATGAACAAATTCTTGCTGTACTCAATGCCCCAAAATCGTGGACTTATACGAATGGTGCCTCTCCCCCAGCAGCAAACAGTTTCTCCTTTGTCGATACGGACGGTTATCCTGTGGACGGCACAGGCAAGGCGAGTTCAGATTTGACAGACTTGGACACTGCGCTTCTTGAAGATTCCGTTGATCCGAAGTCGCTGCAAGTGGGACTGACAGACATCGGAAAAGGCGTTTTTCTGCGAACCACGGATCCGGTGTGGGATCAATACAGCATTGAAATTACCAATGTTCTTCCGTCCGGTAGCCCTGTCGTTGTGAGCGAAGCACTCGGCATCATTACCATTGATGCCGCAGTGGACTCCACTTACGATGAAATTTTTGCCGCTCTCAAAGATTGGGCTTCGGGAGTGCCATTGCCTACGGATGGTTTGTTGCTAACGGATAGCAAGGGCGTACCTGCTTCTGCTACCAGCACGAGTGTCGAGATTGCGGCAGTTGCTCCCACCCCACTGGACCCTGTGGGAGCCTCCGACGCAACCCTAGCCCTGCGGGATTGGCTCAAAACTCATGGTACCGGCACGAAGACCGCCGTTGACTTGCGGGCAAATAACGCACTGGAAATCACCGCGATGGTCGCCGGCTCGAAGTTTGAAAATACCGACATCGTGTATGTCAAAGCCGAAGGAGCAACTTTTTCGGAATCGTTCAAACTCGGCACACAGAATGTCTATCTCTCATCCACCGGTACAGGGGCGAAAGGGTACACGATCAAATTTGAAAGTGGAACCACAATGGGTGCGGTGCTCAATGGCACTACGTTGACCGTTACCATCGGAGACACGGATACCATTGCCGATGTGCTTGATCTGATTAACGATCCCACCGATCCTCGCTGGGCAGGCGACACTCTTCCTACGGATGTCGAAGCAAACTGGGGAACTTTCCGTTTCATTGATCCTACCCAGGCGAATGTTGACGACGCAAAATTGGCGGCAACGCTACTGGGCGGCAAGGCACTCAACCTTAGCAATGTCCAACTGGATTACAGTGACACGCCATCGCGGGCTGCCGCTACGATTACACTCGAAAATGGTGCCGTCAAAATGAGGATCGTTGCCGATTCCGTTGGCACATGTTACAACGACGTGGCGATTCAGTTTGAGCAGGATAATTCCTTCAAGCCGGGTGATGTTGCGGTCGTTTATGATGAAGCGAGGAAAATTCTGCACATTCGCGGTCAGATTGATGGTGCCAATGCCGCCACTTATGGGGCACTCAAAGCCGCTATTGAAGCCGCTTCGCCGTTCCATGTGGATGTTACGGACACCAACACTAACGCAGCCTATCCGCTCAGCAAACAACTGGGTCCCGGTCTATCCACCGCAGGTTCCGGTACGACGGGCTTGACTGAAAATAATCCGGGATACAGTGCCGTTATCAAGACAGGACAGTACGTCGGAGATGTCGGCGGAGAAAATCAAACGCTCTACATTACTGTTGCCGCCGATGCTATTGCCGATGACGTGATCGCAGCGTTCAATAACGCAAAAGGTCCCACCGCCCAAATTGCCGCAAATTTCATCGTGAACACTTCCCCCGACAACGATGGATCGGGACGCATCTTCGACAGTCGATTTGACAGCGACATCAACGTTCGGGTTTTCATCAGCGCACTGACCGGTGGGAATAGCGGTTTGGAAACGAATGTTACCGCAAAGGAATTGGTCGATTTCATCAACAACGATGCCGTGTTGAGCAAGTTATTCCGTGCCGACGTAGCACGGGGTCAGATCGGTAATGGATTCCTGACATTGTTCGATGAAGCCGCTTATTATGGCAGTACCATTGACGACAATGCTCTGCAATTCCTCGGTCCCAAAGATTCGCCGGACATCCTTTTTGTGATTGATGGTCCGAACTCGCAACTCGGAATTTCTTTTGCAAATAATTATGGTTCCGGTTGTATTTCCGATGACCGACCAGTGGCAAGCCTGAATGCAACGAACGCCAATGCCGCCTTCTCGGTACAGGCTCTTCGAGGTGGTTCGGAGTACGATGATATGGTCGTCCGCATGATCCGGCTCGACAATAACCACGACGCAGCGGACAGTTATGCGATGTACAAGTCGGGTCCCTCCAATGCAATGGCGTATTGCAGTATTGACAACAGTGCCAACAACACACCCACGGAGCAAGGAAAGTTCATCATTTATGCAAACCAGCAAGGAGACCGGTACAACAACGTAGAGGTCGTAGTCCGGCTGGATGAAGATCAGACGCAAGCCGCAACGGCATACTATGATGAAGCAACCAAACGGCTGATCGTTACGGTCAATAGTGTAGAGACAACTCTTGAACAAGCGGTAGCAGCAATCAACAATGAAGGGACGTTCCAAGCCGAATACGACTTCAGTTTCAATAACAGAAACGAATCTCTCAGCGATGGTCCCGGCTTGGCGGACTTTACGGGCTTGTTCGGTTCGGGGGCGGGCACAGGAGTAAAGGAAGCCATCGTTGGGAATACCGGCACCACCGGCGGACACAAAGGCGGAGTGTTGGAAGTGTACGTCGGCGGGACAGACACCGAAATCACCGCGGATGCGGTCATCAACACGATCAACAATAGTGCCACAACCAAAAGTCTCTTCAACGCAAGTGCGATTGGCGGAACCGGCGCAGGAACCGGCTTGATTGATTTTCGTGCTGACAATGTGCGGGAAGTTATCGGATCGGACGGGAAAAAACGCAACGAAGTCAACATGGTAACGGGCATTCTCGGAAGTGATGAAAACGCCCAAAGTTACATGATCATTCATCTTGCGACCGATGCCAACGGCAATTCGATTACTACGGCACGAGACCTCGTGAAGTTCTTTGATATGCTGACACCGGAGCAAACTCGCGGGATCAGCGTGAGCGTGGTCCGACCGCCGGGAGTGGACAACCTCGACCGAAAGTGGACAGTCGATAGTTGTGGCAACATCATCGAAACGCAACTCTGCGACGACCAGTACGGATTCGGCATCTTGCAACCGACCTATGAAGTCGATGAGTGCTACAACTACACCTATTATCCGATTGAGTTCTTCTCCTACGGCGAAGATGTTCGACCGGGCAATGCCTACGGCAGTGTGGTCGCCCAAGGCGGAATTAATGCATCGCTGGACATTCGCTCCAAAGTACAGGGACCCGACTTCAACGGAGTCGGATTCAAGTATGTCCAACTGAGCGATCCGATGGCGCACGCATACGCCGAGTACGATGGATACGGCAAAATGATTACCGTGTTCGTTCACAGCACGACGACGGCATCCCAAGTAAAAAGTGCTATTGAAAATAGCGAACAGACAAAGAACCTGTTCGAAGTTTCGCTACCGGGCAGCGGATCGGGAGTCGTGTCGTTGCAAGACGACTACCTTCTGATGAAGGGGGGGCTTTACGATGCGGGTTATCGGGGCGGAGCCGCAATGCTTGGTGCAGCCGATGCAGACGCATACCGGCTTATTTTGGAGTCCATCGGCGAAGGTTCACAACAGTATGTGTCGGTGCGTTGGCTTGACGGCGGTCTCTTCAATGTAACCGATGTGGATGGCAACATAGTGGATACCGCTCACGGAATGGACATGGTTGCCACGATCAATGGAATGAAGGCGAAAGCGGACGGACGCTCATTATCATTGGACTCGTCAATGTTGAAATTGGGCATCATTCTGGACGGCAAAGTTGGGACGGGGGACAGGATTGAGTTTTCAATCACCGGCGGCGGTGCTGTGATCCAAATGGGACCGGATGTGGTCTCGAATCAACAAATTCGGTTTGGAATCCAGAGTATTAGTTCGGCACATCTGGGTGGTGCATCGGGCAGGCTGTATCAGTTGCGTGAAGGGGAGGTTGCAGATTTAATGACTTCGGATGCAAGCCGACGCTTGGCGGATCGCATTGTTCAGGAGGCGATTATGTATGTGGCACAGACACGGGGACGATTGGGAGCCATTCAGCGAAACACGTTGGAACCGCAGATTGCCGCTCTGCAAGATTCGCTCACGGCGATTTCGGCAGCGGAAGCGCAGATTTCCAATGCAGACTTTGCGGAGGAAAGTTCTCGACTGACTCGGGCGCAGATATTGGTACAGGCAGGGACTCGAACGTTGTCGATTGCGAATCAATTCCCGCAGTACGCTGCCTCGCTCCTCGGCGGTTAAAACGAGCCACGTTTTTTAGAGCGTATTTGGAATTGCGGTGGACTCTTTCCCGAAGAGACCACCTCGTCCTCTGGGCGAATCCTCGATTGATTCCAGACCAATTCCGAATACGCCCTCTTGTGGCAATCGGGGCAAACTTGGTAAAACAATCGTGAACTGCGTTCCGTAGTTCGGTTCGCTTAGGACGGCAATGCGCCCATTGTGGGCTTCAATGATTTTCCGTACCGTTGCCAAGCCTAAACCGCTTCCTCCTTTTTTCGTAGAGAAAAAAGCATCAAAAAGGTGTTCCAATGTTTCGGTGTCCATTCCGCAACCAGTGTCGATCAGATCAATCGCAATTTCGTTTCCGCCGCTTCGCGTTCGGATGACCAGTTCTCCGCCGCCGGGCATTGCTTGTTGCGCATTCAGCACAAGATTGAACAATGCCCGATGAAACGAACGCCGATCCAACAGCACCGAAGGCAAATCGCTTGCCAAAAACTCGATCACTTCGATTTTAGATTCTGCCGCTTGGGGACGAAACAGTTCGATCACCTCCCGAATGGCATGGTTGGCATCGCTCGGCTGCAATTCAAGACGGTGCGCACTGGCAAAATTGAGGAAATCGTTGAGCAATTCCTCTAATCGCCGACTTTCTCGTTGGACAACATCAATTTTTCGCAGTGCCCTTCGCCCCTGCGGCGAGTCGATTTCTTCGAGGTCTTCCGCCAAGAGTTCGATGTTCAGCCGAATGGTCGAAAGAGGATTTTTGATTTCGTGTGCCAATCCTCCCGCCAATCGGGCAATTTCCGTGTAGCGATCAGGAACAGCATCGGATGGGACTTTCGACGTGGGCTTCATGGAGACCCATTTTACACTATTCCGATTGTTACCGTGATAACCGTGCCTTGCCGTCAACTGGGACCCGTTTGGGGCAAGTCGTTCAGCATTACTTCCCTGTCCGTTTTGCACGATCAAGCAATTCCCGCAGTCTGCGGTACTCGGCTGCATCGAGTTTGGCACCATCGAGCAGAGCGGCAACGGCTTCGGTCGTTTGACCACCGAAGAAGTTGTTCAGCACGTTTCGTAGTACGGTCTTTTGTGCCGCTTTCTTCTTTCCAGTCGGTCGGTAGAGATATTTGTTTTTTACCAGCCGATAATCGAGGTAGCCTTTTTCGGCAAGAATGTTAAGCATTGCCCTGACGGCACTGTAACTCGGCGGATCGGCGAGAGCCGCCAGCACCTCGCCGACGGAACCCTCTTCGAGTCGATAAACTGTTTCGACGATCTGCCGTTCCCTTGCTCCAAGTTGATCGAATTTTGACATGCTGTTCTTTCTAAAAATGTTTATTTGTTAGCATTGCTGGCAAAATAGCATTTTTCGGTGGATTGTCAAGAGGGGTTAGATTTCACCGACGTTGCCGTAACGCAATCCGAGCCAATCGCGATTCTTCGTAATCAAGTTGTCCCGCAGAAATTTCAACGACTGGTGTGAGATTCCACGAATTCGCTCGCTCGTCGAAACTCCTGTATGCGTCAATCCGGTGCAGGGAGAGAGTCTATTTCGACCAATGGGAGCCGCGCGGGAAAAATTACCCTAAATCCGATGCACCGAACACACCCCATTTTTACGTGGTACTCATTGACATGAATCAAAAATCTGCCAGAATGTCATTTTTAGTGGAGGCGGAGTAGCTCAGTTGGTTAGAGCACCGGCTTCATAAGCCGGGTGTCAAGGGTTCGAGTCCCTTCACCGCCAATGGCGTTTTACCCTAGAAATACAAGCGTTTGCGGCTTGTTTTGGTTTTGATTTTTTGACGCATGTAGTTGCCGATAACCCCCACAGTGGGGCTTATCAACGAGAGAGGAACAGACTCATGCCAAAATTATCGAGCCGTCCCCCAAAGCCGTCAAAGCACAAATCGGGGAAAAACGTCTATGCTGTCGTTTACGTCGACGGCAAGAAACACAATCTTGGACGCTGGGACAGTCCAGAGGCAAAACAAGCCTACGCAAGGTTTGAAGTGGACTGGTGGGAAAACTTCCGTCGTCCCGTTGCCGAGCGAACCCCACCCACGTTGATCTGCATTGGGACAAAGACGGACACCACCGTCAAGGAAGTTGCCCTCGCTTTTCTGGAGTACGCAGAGAGAACCAAATCGGAATCGAATTTTGAACGGTATCGGGTTGTAGCGATAGATTTTCTGGTAAAGCACTATGGTTGCACCCCTGTTGACGAATTTACCACTGGCTGCCTGCACCATACACGGACAGCGATAGTCCAGAGTCGCCGGTTTTGCCGAGACAAGGTTAATGACTGCACCCGTCGGATCGGTACGCTTTTCCGATGGGGAGTCTCGGTTGGAATGGTCAACCCGATAACCGCTTGGGCATTGTCCACCGTAAAAACGTTGGAGCCGGGCTATCCCGGTACTTTTGACCACCCCGAACGGGAATACGTCCGAGACGATGTAATCATTCGGACACTGCCTCTATTGCCCCCGACATTGCAAACCATGATAAAACTGCAACGGTTGACCGGCATGCGACCGAGCGAGGTTTTCCTAATGACCGTCGGGGACATCGACACGAAAAGCGTACCGGGAATCTGGTTGTATCGGCTTGCATCGCACAAGACGCAGAAAAAGACCCGCAAGAAGCGGGTTATCCCCCTGAACGCAGCAGAGCAAGCCCTGATTGCACCGTATCTAATCGGCAAAAAGCCGACGGACTCGGTTTTCAATCCCAAGACGGCAATGAAAGAGCGTTATCCGAAAAGGGGAATCAATCGCCACATCGGGGATTTTTACAACAAAAATTCATACCGCTACGTTATTTTGCGAGTCATCGAAAGAGCGAATCGCCGTTTACCAGCCGATGAGCAGATTCCCAAATGGAATCCCTACGAATTGCGGCACAGTGCAGCGTCAGCACTGTCCGTCGAGTTGGGCGGGGAAGCCGCTACAACGCAATTAGGACACACGTCCGCAACCACCACCGCCATCTACCTGCATCGGGAGTTAGAGAAGTTGACGAAATTGGCAGTGGAGCGGCAAAAGCATAATCCGTTCAGCGACACGGAAAGGAGGGCATCATGAGCGATACTCTCTACCAGATCACCGTCAAAGATGCCACGCTGTCCAGTTTCGTCAACGGACAGATGGTCATCGTTGGTTGCGTTACCGAAATGATGCCGATTCAAAACAGACAAAACGCCCTTTTCTATATGCCCGAAGTACAGAACGTAACCCTCACAGACCTTTGCACCGGATTTATGGACAGAGTGAAGCCAACGCTTAACAAGAAGGACTTCGGACACTGCCGGATCATTGTTAACGACTTCCTGTCGAAAACTTACGGAGACACGCCGGTTGATAGTTTTAAGCCGAGTTGCCTCAAACGGGTGCGGTCGGCAATGATACAGTCAGGGCGGTTTTGCCGGAAGTTGATAAACAAGTACGCCCGGCAGATCGTTGCCATGTTTGCTTGGGGAGTCGAAGAGGAATGGGTGCGGGAATCGACGTGGCAGTCATTGAAAGCCGTCAAGTCTTTGCGAAAAGGGGAGGAGGGAACGTATGACAATCCGCCCCGCAAAGAAGTCCCCGACAATGTGGTGCAACGGACGTTGCCGTTTATGCCCCCGACAATCCGGGCAATGGTACAAGTCCAAAGATTGACCGGCATGCGTCCGGGTGAAGTCTATAACATGCGAGTCGGTGAAATAGACCGCACGCGTTGCCCGGAAATCTGGTACTACACACCGGCACACCACAAGACCGAACGGTTCATTGGTGCAAAGACCATACCGTTAGGCAAGCCAGAGCAGAAACTCATTGCCCCGTACCTCATTGGCAAAAAGGCGAGCGAGGCGGTATTCTCTCCCCGCACGGCAATGGCGGAGCGGAATGCAGAACTCCGTGCGAAACGGCAATCGAAAATTACGCCCTCGCAAACCGCACGGAACGAGGCAAGAGCATCAAAAACGTCAAGGTACAATGAATTCTATATTGCGGGTTCTTACAGTAGGGCGATCAAGAACGTCATTCAGAGAGCGAATCGGCAGTTGCCGGAGGGAGAGCAAATTCCGTATTGGCATCCGTATCAGTTGCGGCACAGTGCAAGCACCGCTGCGGAACTTGCGGGGAGTATCGACGACGCCCAAGCCCTGCTGGGACACCGCACACCGGACACGTCCCGGCGGTACTCACACGGGCAACTGGTTAAAGCAGAGAAGTTGGCAAGGGAACGGCGTAATCCATTCGATACGGACGGACTTGAAGGTGAGCGGGCGGTAGGGTAAAATGAACGCAATGGGTAGGGGAGTTATAACCCCCGCTTGTCTTGTCCGTTCTTTGTCCCATGCAAACGAGCGGCAAGGCAACCCGTATCGCCATACATGGGAGTCTTGTTTTACCGGTACTCCGTAACCCGAAAGAATGCTATGTCAACAGCAACCGCACCGTCAAGCCTCAAAGAAACGCTATTGCGGCAAGTCAACGCACTGCCTGCCGATTACTATCCGAAGGTTCTCCATTTCATTGAAACACTGGAGGACGATTACGAGAATTGGAGCGAGGAACGGCGGCAAGAATGGTTAGCAAGCAACCCGCCGATCCCTATTGAAGACGACCCGTTTTTCACTCCCGAACATATCGAACGGATACGGCAGCGGTCGAAGGATATGGACGAAGGCAGAACGAAAGTCATTACGTTCACTCCCGAAGAGTTAAAAGACTTTTTTAGAGAAATACAACACTCACCCGAAGAGGCTATTGCGAAGGCAAGAAGCCGGGCACACTATCGTACCCCCAAACAATCATGAACATTGTTATTAAGGATTCGGCAAGGAGTGGTTTTATGACCGTCGCCGGGGACAGAAAATTGGGCAAGAAACTGGCAGAATTATTGGAAGCCATCGACCGGAATCCTTTCACGGGTATCGGCAAGCCGGAACGGTTGAAAGGCAGACCGGGAGAGTGGTCAAGACGAATCGATGGTTATCACCGGCTTGTTTATAAAATCGAAAACGATGAAATCAAAATACTTGAATGCGGAGGACATTATGAAGGGTAAGCAAATGAGAGGGTGAGGCATGCAAGGCGTTGATAACGAAAAAACAAGATTTTTACAAGACTGGGAAGCATACTTGCAAATCGGCGAAAAAGCGGCGGTTGTATGGAAAAAGACGTTTCGACAAGGTGCGGAAGCGGCAAACAAGTGTGAAAAATTATTGAGCGTCAAACGGAAAAGCAACAACAACAAAAAACCACCGAATCAAGACACGAAACAAACGCAATCCCCAAAACAAAAAGGCTTGCCGGGCATCGATATGCGGGGAAATACAGGTTCATCGGCACAAGACAACGACTCGGATATTATCGTTATGCCGATACAAGGTAAGAAGCCGGACAACGCTGATCCGTCGGAGCGAGACGAAGATTTAGATACCATCGTTATACCGGAACCGGACAAAGATTCGGACACCGTTGCCCCACCGATACAGAGTACAAATACATCGACACGGGACAAAAGTTTTAACAGTGCCGACGGCAACACTGATCCACCGGTAGAGGACAAAGATTCAAGCATCGCCGATACGCCGGTTCAGAGTGAGGGGGTGAATAACACCGCTACCCCGCCGGACGCAGATACGGACAGCACAGATACCCGCAACAAAGATACGGAACGGAATTTTAGGTACGAGGCTAAAAACCTTAAAATCAGAGAGAGCAAATTACGCACAATCATATTTGAAGGCGAAAAACAAAATGACGAATTACATGACAAAATAAAAAGTATCGAACAAAAAAAGAATGAAGTACCGGAAAAAAACAGAGAAGCGTTGACGAGAGAATTGGAAACAGCATGGGGAAAGTGGGGAGAATGCGAAACGGTATTAAAAGCACAGAAAAAAACGATAGAGTTAATTGAGCGATTGACACAGCCTCTTTTTGCTTATGTTCCAGAGGACGAATCGGCAACCGCCAATCCCTATCAGATAAAAGCGGCGACCGGCGTAGCCGTTCCTGATACTGTCCAAGCGTATCAGGCGAGTATTGAAGACTCGGACGGCAGTGTGCCGAACGTGAACGTTGCGAACCCAGAATCAATTAACAAGCCTGTTGTAGAGGCGGTTGACAGACTCACCGAACATCTTGTATCGGTTTTCCCACCTGACAAACCTGATACCCCTGACATGCCGGATTTTGACAAAGACGGTTTTTGGGTGCCACAAGATGATTATGCGACTCGCATAGGTAGGTCATCGGACACACTCTCCGGGTACAGAGAGGCTAGGTACAACCCTGTCCGGCTTGCCAACGGTGTTATGAAAATCAGAGGCGGACATTTTTGCCGACAAACCGGTGACAAAGACAATTCGCCTTTTGAATTTTTCGTACAATACACCCCCGAATCAAAACGTCGGGGGTAGAGAATTCTTTTTCATAAAACCCTACAAACAATAGGGTAAATCTTTGCACACCCCCGAATCAAAAGATTCGGGGGTGTTTTACTTCATTCTTTCGGGCTATTCTGTTGCCCATTCGCAGGGCACAAAGCGTTAACGCCTTGCATTTATCAACCATCGGTATCCGCAGTCAATTTTTGTCCAAACCTAGACAAGCCGCAAACGTTTGATTGTGTACCGCATCACAGAGAAAGGTTTTATTATGCAACAGAGTGTACTTTTGATAGGCGACGTGGCAGAAATGCTTGCCGTGAGTCCATCGACCATTAGCCGTTGGAGCGACGAGCGTAGAAACGGCAACGGGTCATTTCCACTGCCGATCAGCGTCAAGGGCGGTAAACGCCGTTGGTTGCTCTCGGACATCGAACAATTCCTATCGTCCCAATCAACCGCACAGAAGCCCACCACTGCCCGTCAAAAGCGACGCAGTGCAAAAGCATTCCAAGAGCGTCAGTCCGCCACAGACAAGGCATTGGAGCGATACAGGGCGAAGGGTGAGGCATGACCACGGGGGGCGTTAGGTACTATTTTTCGATTCCTTGGGTAACCGCATGCAGTGGGGGAGCGGTGCAAGGTTTTGTTTATTTATTCAAAAAAAGTTTTTTTTGGAGACGCACCATGACGGAATACCAAGTATGCCGCTGGTATGCAAACGGACGGAAACATCAAATCCCCATCAACCTTTAACAAACAGAGACCAAACATGAAACTAAACATCGTCAAAGGCGGGAAGTCTCTCGCCCCCAAGATTTACATTTACGGCAGGGAGGGAATCGGCAAGACCACGTTCCTGACCGGTTGCCCTACGCCGCTCATCATTGACCTCGACGGCGGTGCAGAGCGATATAACGTTGACGTTCTGAAAGTATCGTCAACGGAGGAACTACTTGCTGTCCTATCGGAACTGCAAGGCACGGAGTACCGAACCATCGGCATTGACACTCTTGAAGCGTTGGAGCGAATGATCTACGCCGAAATCTGTCAACAGGCAAAAACCAACAGCATCGAAAAGGCATGGGGTGGATACGGCAAAGGCTACGTGACTGCCGGAGAAACGCTTTTCAAAATTCTCACGGCGTTTGCTACGTTGATTGCCTATCGCAAAATGCCGGTTCTGCTTGGGCAATGCGAAGTCAAAACCGTACCAGACCCCGAAGGCGAATTTGCCATGTTCGTGCCCAGAGCCAACAAGCATCTTGCAAACAAGGCAATGGAGTGGGCGGACATCGTAGGATTCGCAACACGGGAAAAATCTGCCGCAACGGGTGAGGGGGAGCGGGTGCTTTTCACTGCCCCGACAAAACGAGCGATAGCAAAGAGTCGGATTCTCTTGCCGGAGCAGATCGGTTTGTCTTTTTCTCCGATTGCATCGGCACTGAAACAGAAGGCATCAACCAAGACGGAGGCAAACGATGGGACGCAAGAGTAAGGACAAAGGGGCACGGGGCGAGTTGGAACTTGCTGCGGAGTTGCGGAGGCTTTTCGGTGTCGAAGCCCGGCGGGGGGTACAGTATCACGGTGGCGGGGATTCGCCGGACGTGGTAACGGACTTGCCGGGCGTTCACGTCGAAGTGAAACGCACCGAGCGGTTGAGTCTCTACCCTGCAATGAAACAAGCCGTTGCGGACGCAGGGACGGATAAAGTGCCGGTGGTCTTTCATCGGCAAAACCGAGGGGAGTGGTTGGCAATCGTTCGTTTGAATGACTTGCCGGAATTAGCAAAACTGCTAACAGAGAAGCAGACATGAAAAATGCCCGCCGGTTAACCACTCTCGGCGGGCAAAAGGAAACTTCACGTCAACCGACGGACAAACAAGTAAACTGGTATGGATTGTAACCGAATCGAAAATTATATCAATGCAATCGAGCCGATTCCCGTAGGGGAGCGAAACAAAAGATTGCATAATGCTGGACTGATGTTGCGTAAAAACTTCGGATTGACCAGCGACGCTCTCGAATCGGCACTGTCCGAAGTCAACAACCGAAAATGCAATCCGACGCTACTGGACAGCGAGGTAACAACGATTGCCCGGAGTGTCGATAGAGCGGACGTGCCAATCGGAGAATCTTCCGGCACGTTCGAGCGCAAAGAGCAACGACCCCAGAAACAATCAAAACCGGAACATCGAACGTGGTATTGCACATGTGCCGATTCGGTTCCCGTTGATACCCTGTTACAGAAACGAGTCAGTTTTTATTCGAACTGTCGGGCAAAGGCACCGATAGGCGATCTGGGTATCGGCGGTGTTTTGAAAACATTCCGTACTGGCGGAAAGTCGAAAGACAAAATCGAAGCCGTCCGTACTGAACCAGACAAGGATACCCGCAACGAATTGAAACAAACACTTCACGCCGTTGTTTTCGGAAGCGAACCGCACACAGAACGAAAGAACGTCGCTTGCAAGCACAACGGAATAATCTGTCTGGATTTTGACAGCATTCCGAAGGACGCATTGGAATCGGCAAAACAAAAGATTGCAGCGGTTCCCTACGTGTTTGCCGTCGGTCTGTCGGTGGGCGGTGGTGGAGTTTTTGCACTTGCCCACTACGAAGGGACACCGGACTTGAAAACGTTGCTGTCCGCAATGCAAGCCGATTTTTGCGATGAACTTGACGTAAGTTGTAGCGACATAAGCCGTTTGCGTTTCGTTACGTTTGACCCTGACATTATCATCAAAGACAAAGTTTGCCCGGCAGTCTTGACCGAGCGAACGGAACCGGCGGAGTCCGAATCAGCGGAAGCCGATATTGCCGAGTCCGAACCGCCCAAACGTTGGCAACCCTTTCCACTGCCCACCCTGCCCAGTCAATTACGGCGGTTCGTTACCGAGGTATCCCAGTCAATCGGCATAGACTCTGCTAACACCGCCGCATGTGTTCTTTCGATTGTGTCGGGAGTCATCGGTCGAATGTTTCGGATAAAAATCAAGCAGGGCTATCAGGAACCGGCGATGCTCTGGGTAGCGTTGATTGCCGATTCAGGTTTTGGCAAAAGCCCAGCATTGGATTTTGCACGAAAGCCGATTGACCGGTTACAGATAGAGGCTTGGGAAAAGTACAAGGAGGAAAAAGAGCAGTACGATGCCGATTTTGAAGAGTACAATCGGCAACAACGCAACCGTAAAAAAGAGGATTACATTGTGCCGGTAAAACCGAAAGAACCGGTCATGTCATGCTATTCTGTCAGCGATTGTACAACAGAAGCCCTGCTACCCATTCTCTCTGACAATCATTACGGCGTTTGTCTTATCCGGGACGAGTTAGCCGCTTTTTTCGGGGCAATGGACGCATACCGCAGCGGGAAAATGGATCGGCAGGTTTTCATTGAAATTCATGGCGGTCGTTTCGTGCAAGCCCACCGCAAAACAGGGGTACGGTATTTAGCCGCTAAAACGCCGTCCTTGTCGATTGCCGGTGGGATACAATCCGACGTGATTCGTCAGACTATCAGAGACGAGCCGGAATTCTTGACCACCGGATTCGGGGCAAGGTTCCTGATGGTCTATCCCCCGACAAAGCCGATTATTTGGAATCGCAACGTCGTCAATTCGGCGGTACTGTCGTCTTATGAGGGACTCATCGAAACGCTCTTGCGATACCGAGAGCACCACACCCCCGACGAGCCGGGGATCGTTGCCTTGACACCGGAGGCGGACGCATTGATTTACGATTTTCAGAATCGGCATGCGGTCGGCACGTTTGACGTGTCCGACGGCAATGTCCGTTACGTGGAAAACAAGGCGGGGATGCACTGCGCCCGACTCGCCCTTGTCTTGCATGTCGTCCATTGTGTACATGTGCAAAATCCTGTACCTTTTTTTTACCTGTCCCGCCGCTTGATCATAAAACTTATCGGCAGCTTGTCCTGTTGTCTGTCGGTAGTATGCCATTGCCACTGCTTCGGTGTGTCCCAGCCAAGCATTGACCATGTGTGCAGGATAAATTTCTCTCAGTTCTGTTGCCCGTGAAGACCGCATATTTTGAAACGGCTTGACCCACAACACGACTCCTGCCCGTGTTGCCAACTTCGCAATAAAAGCCCCCAAAGACTTCTTGGCGGTGAATTCGGGATACACCCTGTCAACGCCTTCCGGTGCCGCCTCAAATGCATCCTGAAAGAATAGGTGCAGTTCTTTGAAAATCGGTACGACTCTCGTTGCCTTGCCTTGTCCCTCGGTTTTCGGCGAATGGACAATGAATCGGTTCCGTTCCCAATTTACCTCTGACCACTTTAAGCCGACCAATTCCGATGGGCAACGCAATCCACCATATCGAGCAAGCGCAACGATGAGACGTTGCTTCGGGCTGTTGCAAGCATCTATCAGGGCTTGCGTTTCCTCAGCAGACACGAAGTACATTTTTTCATGGTTGCTATGCCGACCGGTCGCTTACGCTCACGTTGACAAATTTGGGAACAACTTTTACGAGCCCCCCATTGACGAAAAATTACTTTCAGAGAAGGTGCCTATGTGATACTCCGCCGAACCTTGCAGGCGCGGGAGTAGCAGTCCTCCAATCAACGTGCTCAATCAATTTGCGACTTCGCTCCTTTGAGAAACGTGTAGAAAAACTCGGCGTTGGAGTTGAATTTGGCAAGTTTCGTCGTAAGCACTTCCATCGCCTCAATCGGATTGCGGGACGAAAGCGTTCGCCGAATCAGTGTTGCCCCATGCAGAATCTCCCCCGGAAACAACTTTTCCTCGCGGCGAGTACCGGATAATCCCACGTCGATGGCAGGCCAAATCCGCTGTTCCGCTAACCGGCGATCCAAAACAAGTTCCATATTGCCCGTGCCTTTGAACTCTTGGAAAATCAAATCGTCCATCCGGCTGCCGGTCTCGATCAGTGCTGTCCCGACAATCGTGAGCGACCCGCCCCCTTCAAAAGCCCTCGCCGTCGCAAAAAGTTTCTTCGGAATATCCATCGCTTTGATGTCCACTCCGCCCGTCATCGTACGTCCCGTATTTCCCACATGCTTGTTGAAGGCACGAGCCAATCGGGTGATCGAATCCATCAGAAGGAACACATCTTTGCCCATTTCGGCAAGGCGGCGGCAACGTTCAATGACTAACTGGGAAAGCCGAACGTGTGATTCAATTTCCCGGTCAAGGCTGCTGGCGACCACCTCGGCATTGACTGCCCGGCGGAAATCGGTAACTTCTTCGGGACGCTCGTCAACCAAGAGGATAATCACCTTAACGTCGGGATGATTCTTTACAACCGCCTGACTGATGTGGTGCAGGAGGATCGTCTTCCCGCTTCTCGGCGGTGCGACAATCAGTGCCCGCTGTCCTTTGCCGAGCGGCGTAAGGATGTCCATAACTCGTGTGGTGAGCGGTTCCGGACCGGTTTCGAGGCGTAACCACTCTTCGGGCTGGACCGGTGTTCGTGCGTCGAACGTCTGGACATTCACGTACTCGTCGGGCTCAATGCCGTCTACGTCCAAGACTTCACGCAGACGTGGACCTTGTGTTTTCGTACCGGGCTGAACCATGCCAGTCAGCAGGACACCTTCGCGGAAACTGTACCGTTCGATGAGGCTTCCCGGTACAAACGGGTCGGTGATGATGCGGGTGTAATCGTTGGTCGGGTCACGTAAGAATCCGTAGCCATCGGGGTGCATTTCCAGCACTCCGGTAACTTTGTAGTAGGTAGCGGGATCGCCCGGCTCTATGTGAATCGCCTGTTCCCGGTTTCGGTACCGGGGATTGCCCCGATGCCCAGCGGTTTCTCTGGGAGTGCCGGGAATTGAAGAATTGTTTGCAGGACGAGGCTTGCCACCACCGCCGGAAGGACGAAATTTACGATTACGATAATTGGGGTTATAGTTCTTTTTTTGCATGAAAAGACACCGGGTTGGTGATGGTGGAGAAGACGCACTCAGTAACGCGGATGCGATACCGGCACATCAAAAACGGGTTAAGGTTTCTGAAATCTCCAAAGGAAAAATCAGAAATGACGAGTTGAAAATTCAACATGGGCAATGAAGTTCATCCTTGCTGACCTTGCGGTTCCTTCAATTTTGAGATCACAAGAAGAAACCGAAAAACGAATCTGCCTCTCCTTTTATATGGCGGAGTCTTACAGAGTGAATCCTGCTCTTTTGAAAGGCGTTCGGGAAGCCGACTATACAGAACTGCCCCCGACTGGTGCCTATCCTATCAGATTTTTGGAATGTGTCAAGAGCAAGTCCCGGTGGCGGTTCTATTGTTCTATTGCGAGCAGGGTTGCTCTCATGCCTCTTGGTGATACAATGTATTGGCAGTCAATTTTCAGGAGTCCGTCATAATTAAAACGCTCACGAAACATGGCAATTCTTACGCTTTGGTGATCGATAAGCATTGTCCGTCAGTTTTTGATTGCCCCCCCGTTGTTCCACACTGTTTTACATCATGTCCGCATTAGTTTTAGGCACAAACAATCGCAAAAAGGGAATCGAATTGGCGGAGTTGCTCGCTCCGTACAATGTCGAAGTGCGAACGCTCGCCGACTTCGACAAAAAACTTGACGTGATCGAAGACGGTCAAACGTTTCTCGACAATGCCCGAAAGAAGGCAGTCGATCAGGCAAAATTTTTGAACGCCTGGGTCATCGGTGAAGACAGCGGTTTGTGCGTCGACGCACTGGACGGTGCGCCGGGAGTCTATTCAGCACGTTTTGCCGCACTCTCCGACGACAAAAATTCCAACGACGACGATAACAATCGCCTTCTCCTGGAAAAATTAGCAAAGGTTCCACTGGAAAAGCGGACGGCACACTATACCTGTACCGCAGTGCTTGCCGATCCGATGGGAACCATTCGCGGTGAAACGGAGGGGCATTGTCGGGGGCGCATTTTGTTTGAACGTTCGGGCGAGGGCGGTTTCGGTTACGATCCGCTTTTTGAAGTGGTCGAGTATCATCAGACGTTCGGCACGTTGTCGCCTGTTCTGAAACGAGCCATCAGCCACCGTGCCCGTGCCATGCGAAAATTGATTCCGATAATCGGTGGTTCCGCCGTGCAATTTTCCTGAAGCTGTATTTGCTGACAGCGACCATTTCAAACCACGATGCCGGGTGAATTGTAGGGGCAAACAACACGTATCACCTTGCCAAAACAATCGAAAACGCCCTGCCCATTCGGGTTTGATTCATTTTGAGAATAGTAGACGATCCCAGCGAAACCGGCTGTCCGTGAACAACATTGATCGGACAATCGTCGGCAGTCTTTTCATGATTTCTCGTCGGCGGTATTGTGCCGTGCTTCATTGCCAATACGGCGGCGGCGAGTTCCACCGCCCCCGTTCCGCTTCCCAGATCGCCGAAATTCCCCTTCGTTGCCGAAACAGGAACATCGCCGAGCGTTGCCCGAATCGCTTCCGCTTCGATCCGGTCATCGTGATCCGATCCCAAACCGTCGGGATTGACCAATCCGATGTCCGACGGTTTCAAATCGGCACGTTGCAATGACAACCGAATCGACCGCTGGATTGCTAACCCCGTCGGTCGAGTTTCGTGAAGTGTCGGTTCGTTCGCCTGCGCAAATCCTTTGACCGTAGCGTAAATAGTTGCCCTGCGTGCTTCGGCAAATTCCCTGCTTTCCAGAACAAACGCTCCAGAACCTTCTCCCAGAACACTTCCGCAACGGTCAGCATCGAAGGGGCGTGGCAAACTTGCCGGATCATCTCGGCGGGACGCAGTGAAGTACGATTTTGTCCGTGTTTGAAAATCCTGATTGACCCGATTCCCGCATCCGCCGCCGACCATCACGTCGGCACCGCCGCGTTCAATGACCCGGACGGCTTCGATGATTGCTGCCAGACTGGAGCCTCGGCAAAGCGTGATGGAATTGCTCGGTCCCCGCGCATCGAGCCCAATGGAAATCTGGCAGGCGGGCATGTTGGGCAAAAATTTCAGCATCCAGAGGGGAAATATCTCCCGCATTGCGTCAGTTCCCCAGTGGGAAAAATTATACTGCCCCTCGGCGATCCCGGCGCGAAATGTACCTAGTAACATGTCAACTTCAGCCCCGATCAAATCGGAGCCAAAGATAACGCCGAACCGGTCGGGATCGACATTGCGGCTATCCCCTTCGGTAACGAGACCTGCATCCTGACAAGCGAGACAGGCGGAGACGAATGCCATTTGGATGTCTCGGCTCATGATCTTGATGTTTTTTCGGGGCTTCACGTAGTCCTTTGCGTGAAATTCCGGCACTTCGCTGCCCATCGGACGAAGCGACTCATCGGCGGTTTCGATGCTGAGGAAACCGACTCCGCTTTCGCCGTTCAGAAGCGCACCCCAAAACGTATCTTTGTCGATACCAATAGGAGTAAGGACACCAAGACCTGTGAGAACGACTTCTTTTCTTTGCATAGTCCCCATTCTACCGAAAATGGGACAACGGTTAAGTAGTACCCCACTGGAGCAAACCGGTCTCTCGTGAGCAGTCCGTTCTGCAAGTTTGTATGAAATCTGGCGTATCCTTTTCCGGTGAGGGTTATATTGAGAGTAGAAGCACATCTCACCAGTGCTTTGTTAGCGTTTAATTTTTGGATATAACGAGTCGAGTTTTATTCTTGCGTTTTCGACACTGAATTGCCACCGCAAATCCGCACCTCCCGGTCGCTGATGCTGGGATGCTCTTTGCGGTATCGGTTCGATGCTTGCGTGTAATAACTTTGAAACATCGCAAGACCGTTACGCACCTTCTCCGCCGGACTCATTGCTCGAACGAGTTCCCAATATTTCTTTTCTACACTCTTTGCGGCTTCAGATGTCGGCATGGGTTTTTAGGTGTTTGGTGGATCGTATTCAATAAGCAAGATGCTATCTTTGGGAATCCATAACCGTCGATAGACATTCATTCTATCGTGATACCAGTCCAAAAGAATCGCCTCACGGTCAATAGCAATCAATTTTCCCCGCAAGGAAACGATTGCTCCATTGATTTTATTGGTAGTTGGATCAACAGGCAAATCTCCCGCTGTGCCAAGTACGTCCCGACGAAACTGGACGGTACAAATCAGCCCCGGTTTCAAGTCGATTGCCGGGGTGATTTCTGGATCGATTGGTTTCGGACGATGAGCGTGCCAGCAAACAACCCCAGCAATCAGGACGACGAGAATCGCTATGCCGATTATCCGGCACTTACACGTACACTTTTTCGGCTTTTCGGATTCCGATACCGAACCTGCTTCGTTGAATTGTGTCATGATGCTCCTTTTCAATTTACAGTATCAAATGTACCGCCGCTCATTTTACCATGTTCTCTGCGCAATCTAAAGATTGCGACCGTCCCGCGATGCACACCATCCTGCCTGCTTTTCAAATACCAATTTGACAATTTAATTGAGTCGAAGCAATGAGGTGTTCACAAAAACACAATGCAATTCATGTTATAAGCAGAACATCGCTACATCATCTGCAATCTCATTGTAGTCGCTGTGCAACAGTTTTTGGGAAATATTATCCAGCAATTCTTTTGTCGGCTTCGGCCATGTTTTTTGTTTTAGCTCCGTCAGTACTTCTTCGGCGGAATCATCGTCGGACTCCTCACATGCTTTTTTTATCGCAAGCAGTTTTTCCTTCAGATATTGCTTATCCTCATCCGTCGTCTCTGCGGATTGCTCCTCTTTCGGCTTGAGCCGTGCAACGCAATCCCGCAATGCATCGAGAAACGCAGGCGTTTCGGCGTAAATTTCGTCGACATTGCCGCTTCGTCCCGTCTGTTCCAATTTAAGCGCTATTGCAGATAGGTCCATCCTGCCTACATTGGCAAGTATGCTTTTCACTCCATGGATGTAGATGATATATGTCCTCAGATCATCTTCTTTGTGGAGATCGCCTGTTTCGAAAAGTTTTTCCAGCACGTCGATCGATTTGTTCGCGTCCCGCACGAATAGATCGGCAAACATGGGGACCTCGTCGTTCGGCGACGGCGAAGCCTCGACCGCCGATTTTCTTTTTGCGCTGAGCCTCGCTTCCTCGACGACTTCCGGTGGATGCCTGTCACGAACGAATTTATTGAGCACTTTATTGAGTTCGCGGATGTCTATCGGTTTTGAAATAAAATCGTCAAAACCGTTACCGAGGAAAATCTCCGCCTGCCCAACGACGGCATTTGCGGTTAAGGCGACAATGGGCTGCTCATACCCCATTTCCCTCAATTTATTAGTCGTTTCGATACCATCTATTCCCGGCATCATGTGATCCATGAAGATAATGTCATACACATGTCCATCCTCGACTTTTTTGATTGCGCCAAATCCGCTTTTTTCCGAGTCGGCATGAATGGCGTATGAGGCTAGGAGCCCTTTGGCGACGAATATATTGATTTCCACATCGTCTACAACCAATACGCTTCCGTAAGGCATCGGGTCGCGTATCACCTGGGTGTGCTTCATCTGCGCCCTGCTACTTGAGCGGAAATTGTGCAAGGTTTCCACCATTTCCCTTCCCAATACGGCGGAATCAGCCTTGCCCTGCGGCAGGAATACAGTGAAGGTGGAACCAATGCCAGGCTCACTTTCTATCGAGATGTCGCCATTCATCATGCGAATCAAGTTGCGAGTGATGCTCATCCCGAGTCCGGTTCCTTCTGTAGAGCGATTGGCTGCGAGGTTAAAGCGGGCATACTCGTCAAACAGCTTTTCGACCTGCTCTTTGGACATCCCCTGCCCCGTGTCGCTTATGCTGACGATCAGCATCGTTTTCGCTTCATCACCCTTAACCGGCTTTGACGAAACGGACATGTTGACCGTGCCTTTGGACGTATATTTAAAGGCATTGGAAAGCACGTTGTTCAAAATCTGTTTTATGCGGAGTTCGTCGCCATAGAGCATGACCGGCAACTCTTCTTCTACATGCAACTCAAATTCAATCGGCTTGCTGCCGATACGCATTATGTTCAGTTGTGCCGTATCGCTAATCAGGCTTGCCGTCGCATATTTCGAGATCACCAGTTCCAATCTGCCCGCTTCGATTTTTGACAGGTCAAGAATGTCATTGATAATACAGAGCAGCATGTCACCTGAAGTGTAAATCTTCTCAAGCCCGTCCCTGACGATTTGGTCCAGCGTTTCATTCTGAAGCTGTATTTCGGTGATGCCCAGGATGGCATTCATCGGTGTACGGATTTCATGGCTCATCGTGCTGAGGAATGCACTTTTTGCCTGATTGGCGACCCTTGCCTCTTCAAG